>OCVV011200135.1_pt1 | contig 32443 bp, 32 predicted proteins | sample 1539721 | NCBI WGS metagenome assembly OCVV01 (sample SAMN02144230, study PRJEB22623) | gut metagenome | biome: sheep rumen | host: Ovis aries | place: New Zealand | reverse complement strand
AGGAAAATTACCTCCAACAACTGTTGAAAAGCAATTTGAGTATGAAAAAGAATATGGAAAAGATGTATTAGAATTACCTAAATTAGTTAATGAAGATTATAGTGGACATAGATTTTATATAATTGATGATATATATGCAACAGGAAATACTGTAGACGCAATAAAACAAGCAATAGTAGACTTAGGAGGTATAGTAGTAGGTAGTGGTGTTGTTATGAATATTGTTGAGTTAAATAATAACCCAGAAGTATTTTCATTAATTGATATTAATGAAGAATAAGTAAATTGATTTTAGACGAAAAAAATTTATATAAATTGTAAAAAGCTTGAAATAATTAACATAATGTGCTACAATCTAGAGTATCGGTGAGGAAGTCTCGCCACGCATTCATTTGAATTTCTCATTTGGATGTGCACCTTGAAAACCTATTACAGGAGGTACATAATGAATAAGTACGAAGCATTAATGGTTACAGGAAAGCTTGAAGTTCAGTTCGAAGGTCAGGAAATGCTTTTAAGCGAAATTGCAAAACTTCAGAATTGCATTAAAAAGGAAGATTTTGTTGCTGGTGCAATAAGCTTAGGCAGACTCAGTGAACTTTCTAAGAACGTTAACGCTGAAAACGACAATCTGGAGGCACTTGCTAAGTTTTTTTCAAAATGTGTTGCAGAAACAGAATCTCAGCAGCTGATGAATATGCCTATAGAGCAGTTAAATTTGTCAGTGCGTGCATTCAATTGCTTGAAACGTGCAGGAATAAATACTTTTGGGGAGATATTAGAACATTCAGAAGATGATTTGCACAAAGTACGCAATTTGGGAAAAACATGTTTCGAAGAGGTAATCTCTTTCGTGGAAAGTAAAGGCTTCAAACTTAAAAAAGATGAAACCTAAAATACCTCTTGTCATATACAGAGGTTTTCCAAAAACGCACCTTCCATTAGGGTGCGTTTTTTATTGGCTATGAAAACAACACGCAAAAAATGCGCGTTGATGGTGTAAAACAACATGTACCCTTTTATAGTGATGGAATACATACAGTTAAAGAATTGCTTATTGATTTTAATAAGGATTATTTTATTAAAGAAGAAAATTTAAAAAGCGAAAATGTTTCTGCTGACTATGTTCCAGCATTAGGTGAAATTATAGAATATGAATGGAGATTTAATCTTTCTAAAGGAGCTAAAATAGGTAATGTAAATGATAAAGAAAAAGAGATACTTATGGAGATAGTAAAAAAGATTGTTGATGTTATTGATGTGAAATTTGTAAGTATTGATATAGTTAGGTTGACTAATAATCAATATATGGTTATGGAAATAAACAGTGGTGTTATGATGGAGAATTTAATTAAACTGCAGGAAAACGGTGAGCAAATTGCAAAGGCTTTATATGAAAGTGCAATAGATTTAATGTTCAATTAGAAATATAGATTTAAAAAAATAGATTAGAAGCGGAACGATTAATTACATATTAAGATAAAAGATTGATTAGTAATATAATCAGTCTTTTATTGCTTTTAAGATGTATTTTAAGGCATTTTTATAAAAAAGACATATAACTAGCTTTTGAATTAAATCTTGACCGCTTCTACGTTATTGTGGTACTATAAAATCATAACGATTAATAGTAATATGGAGGAAACATAGTGGAAATAGAAAGACGTTTTTTTATAAAAAATATAGAAAAGGTAAACGAATTAATTTCTGAATATAAAGACAGTAAAAAAGTTATTGTGCAGGATTATATTTTTTCAGATATTTTTACTGCAATAAGAAAAAGAAAAATAGAAAAAAATGGAGAAATAAAATTTATTTATACAGTAAAAACAGGAAAAAGAAATCTTTCAGTTAATGAATATGAGATAGAAATTACAGAAGAACAATATGACAAATTAGAAAATGATGAAAATAGAATTACAATTGAAAAAGATAGATATTTTATTCCATATGAAGATGAATTAACAATAGAGCTTGATGTATTTCATGGAGCATATGAGGGCATTGTTTTTGCAGAAATCGAATTTGAAACAGAAAGTCAGGCAATAAATACAAAAGTCCCAGAATGGTTCGATGTAGAAATTGGTGAAAAAGTTTCTAATGATATGATGTCTAAAGAGCTAATAGATTTCAATAAAATTTTGTAGTATGGAAATTTAAAAATAAGCCAATTGCGATATTATTAAGGACAAAAATAAAATTGAAAAGTATCAGTAAGTGGAACTCCAGCATATCTATAAAAACGAAAAAAGCAGAGACAAAATCTCTGCTTTTTTCGTTCAAGTCAGTCTTCAACCTCATAATCAACAGACACGATTCCACTACCAACCACAGGGTTGCACATAGTGAATAAAGTATCAACTTTGATAATTTTGCCGTGCTGTTCATTTATGAGATCAAACATTTCCTGTTTAATGCTCTGAATGCTGCTATAAGCACAAGCACCATCTGCTGTGAATTCGAAACTTTTGGAAATAGACTTGTACATAATAATTCCTCCCGGGTAATACCCTTATGTTGAAATTGTTTAAGTGCTTTTGAAGTATTGGTGTAAAGCACTTTGCTTACAATCATATTATATCACATTATGTTAATTAAATCAAATAATATATTTTGCCTCTATTAATACAATACGTTTTTTGAAAAATGTCACAGTTTAATATGAACACTATTTCCCACTTCTTGATAAATAATAAATCTATGATATAATGTAACAAAACTATTATAGTTACAATAAAATTTAAGAGGAGTGCAACAATGATAAAAAATATAATACTAGATGTAGGTGGTGTACTTTTTGATGATAGCAAACAAAAATTCACTAAAATTTTAAATATGAATATAGAAGAAGTAACAAGAATATGCAATATAGCTTTTGGAAAAAGCTTTAAGCAATGCATGTTAGGTAAAACAAGTATTATAGATTATATAAAAGAATATGAAACAAATACTGATTATGAATTATTAAAATACATATTAGATCCTAAATATTATGATGTTACCTTTCCAATAATTAAAGAAACTGTAGATTATATATATACATTAAAAGATAAAGGTTATAAATTATATCTATTAACTAATATTACTGATGGGAGTTATACTTATATAAATGAAAAATTAAATATTAAAGAATTATTCGATGGAGGTGTTTACTCTTTCAAAGAACATATGATTAAACCTAATCACGATTTCTATAATTTATTGATACAAAGGTACAATTTAAACAAAGTGGAATGTATATTCTTTGATGATATAGAAAAAAACATCAAAGTCGGTCTTGAGGTCGGAATAAAAAGTATTAAATATACTTCAATTGAAGATATAAAAACTAATTTAGAATAAATTAGTTATAAGGAAAGATAGATTAATCTATGAATAATATAAAAACAATAGACCTATGGACAGAACAATATGATAATCATTATGAATGCTGTAATGATAAACAATACCCATTAAGTGTTATAAAAAACATTATTCTATAAATTTATGGAGGAAAATTATGAAAATAAAAATGATAGGTACAGGTGCAATATCTGTTAAAGAAAGAAGCGCATGTTGTTTAATTGATGAAAAGATATTAGTTGATTGCGGAAATGGAACTATAAAAACCTTATTACAATATGATATTGATATTACTAAAATAGATACTTTGTTAATTACACATTTACATGGAGATCATTTTTTAGATATTCCATTTTTAATAATGTTAAGGAATTCGTATAATATACAAAACGAGTTTAAAATATATTGCCCAATAGGAACCGAAGAAACTGTTGGTAGAATAATAGAGCTTGCTTTTCCTGATATTAAAGATTGGACCGAACTAAGAGATAAAGTTAACGTGAAATTTATAGAATTTGAAAGATTAAATGATTTAGAAGTCACACTTGGTTATTTTGTTAATTCGTATAATGTTATTCATGGTGATTTAAAAAGAGCATATGGATATACTATACGAAATAATGATAAAATTGTAGGAATATCTGGAGATAGTTCTTATTGTGATAATATAGATAACATCGTAAAAGAATCAAACATAGCTATTTTGGATACAAGTTTAAGAAGCGGAAATGATAAACATATGGGAATAGATGACATCGAATTATTATTAAACAAATATGATAAAAGAATAATAGCTACACATATACAACAGAAGACAAGGAAAACACTTAAAGAGATGAAAATGAATAATCTAATTATTCCAGAAGATGGAGAAGAATTTAATATTTAATAAAGAAACTCCTATTATATATAATTAAATAAAAATACTGACTGCATAAACAAGACCTTCATTAATAAAATTGAGAGTCTTGTTTTTTATTTATAATACATTTTGAGAAGGACTAGGATGGATTTTCAGACATTTTTATAAAAAGGATATATAACTTGTTTTATAATTTCTTAAAAATTTAACAAATTTGAGAAGTAGGGAAAAAATAAGAATTTTTAGTATAGGGTATCAAAATCCAATACATAACATTGTGCAAAATGAAAGTATTAGCGAAATTAGATTTCCCGAAATATCAACGTTTACGGGTGAATCCAGTTTGATATATTGATCAATTCCATCGTGTTATGATAAGATAATTCATAGAGATTAATAGTAATATATAGTTATAAAAATTGAAGTTTAAATTTAATAAAATTATAGTAAGTGTCTAAAATATTGAAATCTAAGGAAATCCCCAGTTAAAAAAACTCATACGTATTTTTTCGTCACACTTGCAGTTAACATAAAAAATGTTATAATATAGGTATCATATATGTATAACGCTACTTATACAGAAAATAAGTTATTAACAATTTTCTGGAGGGGTAGCGTAACCTCCAGAGCATATTACTTAGGAGGTAATAATATGATCGGATTCGGAAAGTACACAAAAAAGGCAGAGCCTGTAACAATCACAAGTCTCACAGATAATCGGCTTGTACAGATTAACCCACAGGAAGATAGTTTCTTTGACGCAGTGATTAATTTCACGTCAACAAACAGTGACATCAATGCGTTTGTTGAGGCTATATCCGAAGTGAAAGCTGCTATGCTTGAACCTTTTTATAAGCCAATATATGATCCATCAGAAGATGGTAATATAATAGCTTATCAAAAAGGCAAGAAGCCTGCAGTAGGTCACTCCTACAACTGGTGGGTTGAAACCGCATCAAAGATGTCGGCAGTCGATGGTAGACATTGGCACCTTGCAACGGAGTATCAGTATTATGCCTTTTTGGTATGGCTGATTAATCAGTTGGTAAAGGGCGGTAAATCTGTTGATGTTGCTATTAAAATGGTAGTACTTGACTCGAAAGAGTTAGGACATTACTACGATTCGGAGAATTCAACGGAAGGTGAAGATTTTGAGGATACAGGATCAAGATGTGTCTGCGGGGTTTATGATCTTGCAAATACATATAAAATTCTGAGCTGCTTAAATAAAGAAGCCGGAGGCTGTTGGCTTGGTGGTGGCACTTACAATCACCGTGGTTACTACCGTCCGCTCGCCGACCTCGACCGTTATACTGATGTAGGTCATGACCACTATTATAGCGTAGGTCAGCTTGTGCTTTAAGTAGCACTGCCTACTGAAAAAGAATCCAAAGAGTATGGGACTTGCTTTGCAGGTCCTATATTCATGTATGTAGAGAGGAAAGAAAAAAGGAAACAAATAATCAATTAGTAATAATAAGAAAAATAGAAAAATATATTGAGTATATGCTTACAATTTTAATTAAGTTGCCAAGAACAGAAAAGTTTAGCATTGGTACTGAAATAAAAACAAGTATGTATGACATGTTAAAAAATATATAGTAATGAATTGTTATCTGAGATTGGAAAAATGTTAGGTGGCTTAATTAAGTCTTTAGGTACTAAAGAAAATGCCTAAGACAGTGAGGAATGTGTATGATAGTTGTTTATCATTTGAAGAATTATTAAAAGCACATAAAATGGCTAGAAGGGGTAAAAGGGAAGATGAAGGGATTGCCATTAGGAAATTATACATCACAAATGTTTGCAAATATTTATTTAAATGAAATTGATCAATATGCAAAACATATTTTAAAGTGTAAGTATTATTATAGATATATGGATGATATTGTGATTTTGTGCAAAAATAAAGAAGAAGCAAAAGAGAGATTACAAAAATTAACTGTTTTTTTAGAAAAAAAACTAAAGTTAATGTTCAATTCTAAAACAAGAATTTTTAAAAATACTCAAGGCGTGAACTTCTGCGGATATAAAATTAATTCAAATGTAATTAAAATAAGAAATTCAAGTAAATATCGAATGAAAAGAAAATTAAAGGGATATACAAAATTATTAAAAAGTGGTAAAATTACATTGCCAGAAATCCAGAGAAGTATTGCTGTATGGCTTGGCTATGTAAAACATGCAGATTCAGATGGATTATTAAAAAGTATGTTTTATATAGAGGGATAAACTTGAAAGCCGGAGGCTTTTGGCTAGGTGGTGGCAATTACAATAACAATGGTAACAACAATCCGCTCGCCAACCTCAACCGTAATACTAATGTAGATAATGACAACAATAATAGCGTAGGTCTGCTTGTGCTCTAATACTAAATCAGATTATATGTTTTAAGGAATATATACAGTATTTGTATTAGTTATTAAAGAAAGTTTGTTCCGTCTTAAATGTAAATTTAAGTAAATATTTTTATAAAGATTTGTGTGTTAGTAGTGAAAATGAATATATGCAAATCTTTTTACTTATTACAATAAGTATTAAAGATTAAAAGTTAGAAATTAAGTTTTCTAACTTTTTCTTTTTATGTATGAAAAGTAAGCCTGAAAATCAAAAATAAGACATTTTTTATAGTTAATAATAAATTTACATATTAAATTAAAAATCTCAAAATTTTTAAAAAATTATGGTTTTCGAGGTAGGGGGCTAAAATATAAAAAATTATAAATTTAAAAATAATATTTTATAAATAAAAAACTAAAATTCGAAAAGAAGAAAAGAAAAAATTTTTTTAATACAAAATGATAAATAAAACATAAAAACATAAAATTAAAAATCAATATATTGTATAAAAGTATATGAGGGAGGTACTAAAATATGTCTATGTAGGGTGTCAAAAACTGAAATATAACATTGCACAAAATGAAAGTAGTCGGACATTTTATAATACAAAAATAACAATCATAAAATCACTAAAAATGGCTATATTACAATACTTACAGCAGCATCAACAGAGTAACATAATTCAAAGAAATTAATAACATAATATAAATTAAAATAGTTATCGAAATCATACTTTTTTCGACATATTTTTTAGAAATTAATTACAAAATTCACACAATAGTCATTGTATTTAATCTGATTTTACGATATAATTAAAAGGTCCATGTATTTGGACAATCCCTTGAAAGAAAGGGGGTGTCAGAAAAACATGAATCGGTTACTTATTGGTATGGCTTTTACTTCAGAAAATTGAAAAATTGGAAGAAGAATTAGCTAAATATCAACGCAACAATGACAAAAACTGATTTCAGTTCAGAGCAGTTCATCACCTGCTCTGTTTTTTTTGCATAAAAAAAGATATGTGTCATCACACACATATCAAGTGTCAGCATGAATCGGTTACGTTTCAATGCTATAGTTATTATAACACCTTTTTTAGTGTATGTCAAACAAATTTTTTTATTCATCATTTAAAGTTCCGCTTCTTGATACATATATACTATTTATGATATAATACAAAAAAGATGGAGGTAATTTAAATGAACAACTATTATAATAATTTAAATGACGAAGTAAAAGAATATTTTAGTATATTATCGCCAGAATTTCCAGAATGGCTCTTGGAATATATTAATACTCCAGAAATGGAAAGAATAGGTAAAATTAGTATGAGTTGTGGAACAGATTATTCTAAATGTTTCAACGTTAAATACTGGTATTCTAATTTAGATCACAGTGTAGGTGTTGCACTTATTATATGGAATTTCACGCATGATAAAAAACAAACTTTAGCAGGATTGTTTCACGATATTGCAACACCAGTATTCAAACACTGTATTGACTTTATGAATGGAGACTCTGAAACACAAGAATCTACTGAAGAAAGAACAACAGATATCATTAAAAATTCAAAAAGAATAATGTGGTTACTTGAAAGAGATGGTATAAAATTACAAGATGTAGATGATTATAAAAAATATCCAATAGCAGATAATGATACACCAAAATTATCTGCAGATAGATTTGAATATACATTTGCAAGTGGATTAACATTCTTTAGAGTTTGGGAATTAGACAAAATAAGAAAGATATATAATAATATAACAATTGCAAAAAATGAATATGGAATAGATGAACTAGTATTTAAAGATAAGGAAGTATGTGAAGAATATATTAGTATTATATCAAAGCTATGGCCTGAATGGGTAAGCGATAAAGATAGAACAGTTATGCAATTTTTAGCAGATATGTGTAAATCTATGAACAATGCAGGATGTTTAACCATTGATGACTTATATAGTTTATCTGAAAGTGAAATAATTAATAAGTTTTTGAATTGCGAAGATAGTTATTTATCAGAAAGTTTCAAAAAATTCCAAAATGCTGATACTGTGTACCAAAGTGATAGCAAGATACAAGATAAATACTGTGTAAATGTTAAGGCAAAAACAAGATATGTTGTGCCATTAGTATTAACTGAAGATGGAACAGTTAGAATTAATGAAATTTCTGAAAAAGCAAATAATGAAATTAATACATATTTAAGTTTACCTAAAGGAGGGTATTACACTTATTTTGATTTTAATTTTATACCATATGAAAGTGCAAGAGATGTTTATAATAAAGAATTGTGTGAACGAGAAGAAGAAAGATAATAATTAAAAAATTGACATTTTACATAAAAGATGATAATATAAATCCATAAATTCCAGGCACTTAGCCTGTTTATATATAATTCGTGTTAGTGGAATAATGCAGAATTTGCATATATTCGTGTTCAGCACTAACAAAGCCATAAGTTAGTAAGAAGGTTAGCTTACTTGCTTACAACCTAAATTCAGGAGGAAACATAAATGAAAATAATTCGCCCAAAGAGGTATATACACTTACCTAATGGAAAAATGCGTGAATTATGTCAAGGAGTTCCACTAAAACGCGCAAAGGTTGTTCCTGCTGATCCTGAAAGGATAGCAAAAACGAACAGACAACTAGCTGAAAAATGCAAAAAGCAACGTGAGAACAATGCAGATGCATCAGTTTGGGCTAAAACCCATGGTTGTTGCTAAAATATGAATGGAGGGTAAATTCTATGGAAACTAGTGAAAAGCCCAAAATCAGCTTTACAATTGCTACAGTACATGTTCCTCGGTATGGCGAACTGATTGCTTCAGAGAAAAGAGCTTTGCCAAGACTGCAAAAAGAGCTTGATGAAGCTAACAGGTTAAAGCAAGATAGTTCTGTAACAATGAGGAGCAAACGTCGTAAATTTAAGTGAGGTGTTTGACATGAGCAACAAGCCCCAAAAAATGGTTCGGAATCCATGTCTAGATGAACCTAGAGAATTTGTATGGGATTCTTGTTTAGATGAGCCAATGCAGTCTAAACCCAAAGCCATACGCAGCATGGTAAATGCAAAATATATGTGAAACTTACCAATCGTGCGCCGAAACATTGAACGTGGCAAACTGGAATCCGCAAAGGCAGCTAAAGAACTTGCCAAGTATATTATTAAGTAAAAAATTACTGACCCAATAAACAAGACTTTCAATCCATAATTGAGAGTCTTGTTTATTATTTATAATGCATTTTAAGAAGAACAAGGATGAGTTTTAAGACATTTTTATAAAAAAGACATATAACTTGTTGTTTTACAAATTTTATAATTTTAGCGAATTTGAGAAGTAGGGGAGTAAAATAGCAATTTTTAGTATAATGATTAAATTTTTATAAATTAAAAACTAAAAAGAAATTATATAAAATAATTTTTAAAGTAAAAAGTAAAAATAAGTTTGGAAAAGAAAATCTAATATAGAAAATATAATTAGAAAAAAATAATAAATATAAGATAAACAAAATTTAATTTAAGTAACTACATGTAAGAATCTAAAAGAGTAGCAGAAGAGAGGTAGGAAATTTTTCAAAATTAGCTCTATATAGGGTATCAAAAACCGAAATGCAACATTGCACAAAATGAAAGTAATATGACTATTTTCTATGAGGTAAATTTTATGTATTGGTTTAGAAAAATCACAAAAGAGAAAATAGCGGAAAACCGCTATAAATAAATGAAAACTATAATTTTGTCAAAATATTTATATTCTAAAATTTCAAAAATGTCGCAGTTTAATATAGATATTATATTTCCGCTTCTGATAAATAAAAAAATATAAAATTCATTAAAAAACTTGTTACCTTTGTTCGTATATGATAAAATATTTACGAACGGAGGTAACAATATGAATGATGAAGAAAAAGTTTTAGAATTAATGAAAAAAAACGGTGGTTTAATTAAAACGTCAGATGCCACATCTCAAAATATAAATAAAATGGCGTTAGTCAGATTAGTGAAAAAAGGGTTAATTAACAGATTAGAAAAAGGATTATATATAGACGCAAAAAAAATAGAAGATTCTTATTATGTGTTTCAATATAAATGTCCAAAAGCAATATTCTCACACGAAACAGCTTTATATTTTCATGATTTAACGGATAGAACACCTATTGAATTTATGGTTACTGTTCCTTCAGGATATAATTCTAGATTAATAAAAGATAGTCAGTATAAATTCTCATACATTAAAGATGATTTATATGATTTAGGAAAAATTAAAGTTAAAACTCCATATGGAAATGAAGTTTACTGCTATGATATTGAAAGAACAATTTGTGATATTATTAAGGACAAGAATAAAATAGAGAAGTATCAGTTCACAGATGCATTAAAAAGATATATGGATTTAAAAATTAAAGATATTCCTAAACTATATGAATATGCAAAAAAGTTCAATATTAAAGACGAAGTAAAAAAATATATTGAAGTGTTAAATTAGGAGGTTTTAACATGATACCATCATCAACAACACAACTTAAAGATTGGATAAAAAACTTATCCAAAGAAAAGGATATATCTGCTAACATAATTATGCAAAATTATATGCTTGAAAGACTTTTAGAAAGAATTTCAGTGTCTAAATATAAAGAAAATTTTATATTAAAAGGACGGAATGTTAATTGGAGCTATGGTAGGAATTGATCTAAGAAATACTCTTGATATGGATGCTACAATTAAAGGTTTTGATTTAACGGAGAATAATTTATTAAACATTTTAAACGAGATTATTTCAATAGATATAAATGATGGCATTTTATTTGAAATAGAAATGATTAAAGAAATTAGAGATGAAGCTGAATACTCTGGATACAGAGTAACTTTGAATGGCAAATTTGACACAATCTATCAAAAGTTTAAAGTAGATATAAGTACAGGAGATGCAATTACACCTAAAGAAATAGAATATAATTTTAAGTTATTGTTTGAAGATAGAAAAATCGGAATTCTAGCATATAATTTAGAAACTATACTAAGTGAAAAATTTGAAGGAATCATTTCTAAAGGAATTGCTAATACACGTGCTAGAGATTATTATGATATTTATATTTTAGAGAAATTACAAAAGCAGAATATTGATAATAAAATATTAAAAAATGCTATTATTAATACTTTTAAAGAAAGAGAAACCACATATTATTTAGAAAATATAGATAGGCAGATATCTGTTATTGAACAAAGTGAAGATTTAAGGGAAATATGGAATAATTATCAAAATAAGTTTACTTATGCTAAGGGCATTAGTTATGAAGATACAATAAAAGCGCTAAAAGATATTATAATAATTATTAAGAGATAATGATAAAATCTAAATGAATCAAATTGACATTTTACATAAAAAATGATAGTATAAATCCATAAATACCAGGCAATAGCCTGTTTCATATAATGAAAGTTAGTGGAATAATGCAGAATTTGCATATATTCGTGTTCAGCACTAACAGAGTTCAAAAGCAAGTGATGAAGGTCAGCCCACTTGTATACCTTATTAGGAGGAATAATGATGATTAGAATTAAAAGTAAAAGAGAATACGAAGTATGGTGTGAAAAATGTCGTCATGTACTTGTGTTCGATAGCCCAGAGGATTTGAAGAAGGAAAACAAGCCGGATTCTTGTGTTAATCCTATGTTTTGCTTGATCTGTCCTACATGCGGAAGTAAAATTTGGTTTGATGGAATATTTGGATTTTCACTAGATCCTAATTTTTGTAACCAAGTAAAATTTTCTAATAAAAAACTACAAGAAAAATTTGAAGACTTTACTGCTAATTTACAAGCTGACACTCTTGATATTCTTTAACAAAATCACTGGCTAAATAGAGTATTTACTGTATAGTAAGTACTCTATTTTATTATATAGTTAAACGTTATATATTTTCCTGTATTAAAGAAACGAGAATGAGTTTTAAGACATTTTTGTAAAAAAGATATATAACTTGTTGTTTTATAATCATTTATAAATTTAGTAGGTTTAATAAGTAGGGGAGGAAAAAGGCAATTTTTTATAAAAACTGCTAAATTTATATAGATTTTAAAAATAGAATTTATATAAATAATTTTTAAAAAATAGAAACTAAGTTGATGAAGAAAAATATTTTGAGAAAGAAAAATAATTATTAAATGAAAATAAAATTTAAAAAAGTCAAACAAAGAGTTTAATAAATTTATATATAAGAATGATGGAGGAGGGATATAAAATTAGATATAGAGCATGTCAAAAAAGAGAAATACAACATTGCACAAAATGAAAGTTTTGTGCAAATAGGAGTAGGAACATAAATATAACCAGTATGTATTGCTACCACTGGCTTTGCTGTACGTCTATCCTACTAAAATTGCTTATTTTCTTAATTATCTAATTATTATTCTATATTATATGTAATTCTTTGTAATCTGCTTTATTACTGCGTTTTAACTCACTTCGCATATTATCTTATTACTATTATATTATTACTTATATTATTTTCCCAAAAACCCAACGTTTTTTATTTTAAAATATAATTTTAAATACTTATTCTAATTTGTTTTATAATTTTACTAAACAAGTTATATGTCTTTCATATAAAAGTGCCTTAAAATCGATTTTAGAGCCTCAACTCAAATAAAGCTTGAAATATCAATATTTTCAGACAACAAACTATATGTCTAATTTTTAAAAACGCCTTAAAATCGATTCTCGTGCGTCGTTATTTTAGCGAATTTTTGTAGTTTTTATAATCCTGTATAAAACCTAGTAATACCAACATTTTTACTAATAATTAATAACTTATAATATGTTTAAGTTTAAATTACAAAATTATTCAAACGAATAACTTGTTATCTAAATTATAAAAATGTCTTAAAAACGATTTTGATGCGTCTGCATATAATTTAAAATCATAAACTAATATATTGTAATTTTAATTTCAAAATCTTATATATAATAATAAAATTATAAATAATAATTCTAAAAACAATTTAAAAAAAATATTTTATACAAATGTTCGTAAATTAAATTTCTAAATTAAAACTTTGCACAAAATTAAAAATTCAAATTTATAAATTAAAATTTTAAAATTCTAAATTTATTTTTAATCTAATTTTATTTTTCTTTTTTCATAATATTTTTATTCATTAAATCCAATTTTGTTAATCTCAAAATCTCATATTTTCTATTTTAATAATTTTATAATATTTATTTACTATTAACCTTCGAAACTGCCCTATCTCCCCTACTCTGCTAATTTTATTAATATAAAAATGCATTAATATTTATATAATCAAAAATATTAGAAGACATATAAGTATGCCTTCTAATAATCGATATCATAGTATTTTCTGCAATAACTATAACTTTTATTTAATTCTATACAAAATCATATTATCTTTTTTATAATATTCTTCGTATTTTTTGTCTATTACATCTTGTATCATGGAATCTTCTAGCTTTCCGTTAAATAATATCCACTTTACATTTCCGTTAAAAAATGTATCATGAATATCTTCTTTTGTTTCATCCGATATACTTGCATGCCAGTCTTGAGAAACAAAATATTTATAGTAAGGTTTTATATCATAATGCTCATAAGCTACTACACTTCCATTCCATATTATGAATGATTTTTTGTCTTCTTCATTGAGCATTGAAATTACAGTATCATACGCCGCTTCGTTTAATGGATTTTCCATGTGCATAGCTGTGACTTTAATATAGCATGCTATACCTAGTAGTACTACAAAAACATAAATTATTTTTTTGAATATACTTTTCAATTTTGAAATTTCAATTTCTAATAAAATCAATAAACAGTTTGGTAGCATTATTATTCCGTAATGTCTGAATATTTTTTGTGACATGAATAAAAGTGTTTCTATTATTCCAAGAATAATATAGTACATTCCAACGTCTTTTTGATTTTTCTTTATTTTAATAATTCCGAGAATAGCCATAGTATAACTAGGAAAAAAATAAACCAATATTTTTATAATCTTAATAATTATATTTTCATTATTTCCAGTGGTTTTTGTTGCATATTTTATATTAAACAGCAACGTAGCATCTAGAAATTGATTGAATGAATCATTAAAAGCAAAATATACAGCAAATGGTATTGTAAGTATTAGAAAACCTGTTATAAAACATAAACCATTTTTTATGATTTCTTTATATTTCTTTTCTCTTATCAAAATAATCATTATTGCTAAAATGCCTGCACATATACTTACAGCATTTGTTAGTCTTGTTAAAAAGCATACCGCAAATGAAATTCCATATAGTAAAGCGTATTTCAAATTATGTTCTGCTGTTTTACTTTCTACATAATTCTTTATATACTTCAAATTATAATACATGCACGCACTTATAAACGGTAAACAGAATTCTTCTGTCATATTTCCACAAAAATATGTAACGACTAAATAAGATAATGATAGTATTACCAAGACTAAACTTATTTTTTTATTTGATAATTTTAGTCTTGCTGTTTTCCATAAAAAAATAAGCGAAACATATACTGCCATTACTTGAAAAAATAAAATTCCTCTTTCACTATTAAATATTGACCAACTTAGCATGTTTAAAAAAAATATTATGGGACCTTTATGATCAAATAAAGATATATAAGGTACGTATCCCTTCCACCAATATTTTCCTATAGTATTAAAAATGCACGAATCTACATTACCACTATATCCATATATAATCGTTGAAAGTGAATTCAAACTTACAAACAATACAGCTACTGCGAGTAATATTATATAAATGTATTTATCGTTCTTTTTTATTAGCTTATTTAGAAATTCATTTCTTTTTATTTTTTTACTCATTTTTTTCTCCTTCTTTTGTATATAATTTTATATTTATATTGTAACTTATACAAATAAAAAACTCAATATATTTTGTAAATAAAAAAGACACACTTTAATAAAAGGTGTGTCTTTAAAATTTTCTTTTTCACAAGAGAATCAAATGAATCTCATTTACGGGTTTAGTTCCAGTCCAATTTTATGTAACTTTTCCAGAACTTCATTTACTGTTTTTGCTCCTGCTCTTTTAAATTGTTTCAAATCTCTTAATGAAATTTGCATAAGGTCTCCGATAGTATAAATACCATTACATTTCATAGCATTATATGCTCTTACACTGAAATCTAACTCATCGATAGACATAGCTAGAAGTTTCTGTTTGTTCACTAAATCGTTTTCTTCCATAGTAGAAGAGTTGTCTGAATTTTGTAATGATTGTCCTAGCTTACTGATGTCGATTCCATAACATTTAAGAGTTACTGTAAGATCTACTGAAACTTCGCCTGCCTCAGGAATTTCCTCTGAACTTGGTAAAATTTCTTTGATATCTGAACTGAATTTTTTTATAATTTGACGTTCCTCATCTGTAAATCCTCCGCAAGCTGATGGTTTTGCTGAAAAAGCTAGTTTGATTGTACTTTCTGTTAGACTGAATTCTAAATATGAATCAAAATTTACTTTATGCTCTTCTCCTCTGTTATTAAAACGATATGACTCAGCAAGAAGACTGTCTAACTGTTTGCATACATCAGATTCCAGCATATAGCGAGTAATAATAATTCTTGTAGAATCAATGTTCATAAAGCAGTCCATATAAGACAAACCTATTTTAAATGAAATAAATACAGGTTTATCGCTAATGTCTTCCACTTTTTCTCGAGCTTCTTCATAGGCCTTATATGCTTCTTCTGAATTATCTTCAATAGCAAGTTCAGCCAAATGAATTATTTTTAAAATTTCATTTTTCAGCTCTTCTTTAAACGTTTTTTCTGCAACTGCTTTTTTCTCCTGCTCTTGTAGATACCGCTTCTGCAAAAAAAGATTGAATTCTTCGAGTTTCATAAATTTTTCCTCCTGTTTTAAAAGTTTTCAATGTACGTATCAACCGTTTTGTTGATATATTTATTATAACTTCATTTTGATATTATGTCAAGTTTGAAGGCGTGCCATTCTTATAGTACTGTATAATATCAATCAACTTGTCTTATTGACTTTTTTTAAATCAATGATAAAATGGATTTACATACAATTATACAAAAGAAAGGGTTGATTATATATGACTATAAACACAGAAGGCAATCCAACATTTCTAAACTCATTTTTGGATTATACCGCTACTATTTTAAATAAATCACCAAATACCATAAAAGAATATAACTACGACTTAAATAACTTCTTAAAATTCATTCTCATCCATTATAGAATGACAAACACCAAGGAGCTTAAGGAAGTTGATATACACGATATGAGTATTGATACAGTTTCCAAAATAAAACTTGAAGATATACATGCATACCTATTCTATTTGAAAAACAATTTTCAGAGTAAAGCCGCTACTCGTGCTAGAAAAACTGCTAGTATTCGTGTGTTTTTTAATTATCTTTCAAATAAAGCAGGTCTTATCGAAAAAAATCCTGCTCAAAACTTAGAAACTCCTAAACAAGACAAACGTGTTCCAAAATACTTATCTTTAGATGATAGTAAAAAGTTATTAGAAGCGGCTACTAATATAGATGACAGAAATAAAGAGCGAGATTTTGCTATAATTACATTATTTTTGAATTGTGGTATGCGTCTTTCCGAATTAGTTGGAATTAATATGAAAGATATTAATTTTAATGATTGTAAAATGACTGTTATTGGTAAAGGTAACAAAGAACGTACTATTTACTTAAATAAGGCTTGTATAAATGCTATTAATAGTTATCTAGCTGTTAGACCTCACGATAGTGTTAAAAGTGATTCTCGAGATGCACTGTTTTTAAGTGAACGTAAAGAACGTATTAGTAATAGAACTGTTCAGTATATAGTTAAACAAGAATTACATCGAGCCGGACTTGATACTAATAAATATTCTGTTCATAAATTAAGACATACTGCAGCTACTTTAATGTATCAGTATGGTAATGTCGATATAAGAGCTTTACAAGAGTTATTAGGACATGAAAGCATATCTACTACTGAAATATATACTCATGTTGCGAATGAGCAAGTGCGTAATGCTGTTGAAAGTAATCCTTTATCTAATTTCTAGATCATTATTTTAATTCTTATATAATAAAAAAGCAAAAAATCTCTTAATTAAATATTAGGGGATTTTTTGCTTCAATGATTAACATGTTTAATAAGTTATAAAAACGTCTTAAAAATGATTTTGAGCTGTTGTAATGGGTATTTTTAATTCTTGACCTATTCTTAGATTACTTATATTTAATTCATTTATGTTTTTAATATCGTATATGATATCTCTTATATCTTTATTTTCATAATATAGATTATTTGCTTTTTCCTTCTCTGCTATTCTCCATAAGGTATCACCTTCTGTTACGTATATAGTTTTGAAATCAGTTTCATTGCATGAATAAGTTATATTTATTATTGCCGATCTAAATAAAACGATTGTCAAAAACAAAATTGTACTACTTAATATAAACCTTTTTACATTGACTATTCTTTTCATATAAACATCCTCCTTTTTTTGTTACGAACAATTATTTGTATGAACTAATTATATAAGAACTTATGTTCGTTGTCAAGATGATGCTTATAATTTTTTTAAAAACTTATTTAGATTTTGTGTAATCCTTACAGTCACAAGACTATTGGCTGAATTTGTTCGTGCTCTAATGCTTTTTCTAATGTTTCTATTATCGACTTTGAATCGAACACTAATGAATTTGGTTTTGTTATTGGATTATCTTGTCTAAATGGAACAAAATAATAATTTCTTCTGTTTAATAATTTTCCTATGTTTTCTGCACTACCAGATAAGGCATCATTTGTTGATATAGCAATAACTAATGGTCTCTGATTTCGTAAATGAGATTTTGCTGCCATAACTACAGGAGTATCTGTAATTCCATTAGCAAGCTTTGCAATTGTATTTCCTGAACAAGGTGCTATTATCATTATATCTGTCATTTTCTTTGGACCAATTGGTTCCGCTTCTTGTATAGTGTGTATAATGTCTTTTTTAGTTATCTTCTTAATCTTATCTATATGTTCAGAAGCATTTCCAAACTTAGTATCTAGGTTAAAACTGTTGTACGACATTATTGGAATTACTTCTGCTCCTAATTTTACTAAAGCTTCTATTTGCTCGATAGTTTTTTCAAATGTACAAAATGAACCAGTAAGAGCAAATCCTATTTTTATATCTTTTAAGCTCAATTTATTTCCTCCTTCATATATAAATTTCATATTACATATTATGAAATTATGTAAATAAAGTGATAAAGATATATGAAGAGATTCTTAGAAATTTATAGTTATTAAATAGATATATTATCGCATAAGTCATTTAGCAGCTACTAAATCGAAAAATAAAAGACATTCAATTGAAATGAATGTCTTTATATTATTTTTTATAATTTAATGTTCATAATTATTTAATTAAATTCATAGTTTCTCTAGCTATAACCAATTCTTCGTTAGTTGGAATAACCCATACTTTAATTTTAGAATCAGAAGCGGAAATCTCAATTTCTTCTCCTCTTATATGATTCTTTTCATCGTCTAATTTTACACCTAAGAATTCTAGATTCTTGCATATACCGCTTCTTCTGTTAAATTGGTTTTCACCAACACCTGCAGTAAATACAATGTTATCTACTCCGCCCATAGAAACCATATATTTAGCTATAAATTGTGCTATATTTAAATCATACGCTTTTAATGCTAATTTTGATCTTTCATCACCTTTATCAGCTGCTGCTTCAATATCTCTAACATCAGGAGCTTGACCTGAAATTCCAGCTAGTCCAGATTCTTTGTTTAATATTCTATCCATTTCCTCTGGAGCTATATTTTCCTTTTTCATTAAGAAAGTAACTATAGAAGGATCTAAATCACCGCTTCTAGCACACATCATAATTCCGCCAAGTGGAGTTAATCCCATACTAGTATCTACTGATTTTCCACCTTGTACTGCACATAAACTAGCACCTTGACCTAAATGACATACAATAGTTTTTACATCTTCAACTGGTTTGTTTTCAAGCTCTGCAACTCTTCTAGATACATAATAATGAGATGTGCCATGGAAACCATATTTACGTATTTTATATTCTCTATAGTAATGATATGGTATAGGGTATAAATATCTTTCTTCTGGAATTGTTTTGTGGAATCCATTATCAAAAACAACTACATTTGGTTTATTTGGCATTAAATTTCTACAAGCTTCAATTCCCATTGCTGCTGCCATATTATGAACAGGAGCTAAATCAGCAACTTCTCTAATTCCTGCTACAACACTATCATCAACTAAGATAGGGTCAGCATATTTCTCAGCCCCTTGAACAACTCTATGTCCTACGGCGTTTATTTCATCTAAGCTATTAACTACTTTATAATCAGCTTCTGTTAATTGTTTTATAATAAACTCTAATGCTTCTTTATGTGTTGGAGCAGCATTTTCCATTACATATTTTTCTCCGTTAACTTTATGTGTAACAAAAGCTTTAGGATCTCCAATTCTTTCATAATTTCCTTTAGCTAATACACTTTCATCATCCATATTTATTAATTGGTATTTTAGTGATGAGCTACCACAATTTAATACTAATATTTTCATAAATTTAACCTCCTATAATAAATGTAAACTAAGTTTACGTTCTATTCTATATAATCCAAACCGAATTGTCAATAATTTTTCATTATTTTAGTAGAGTAGTCAAAATTTTAAATTTTGACGGCTAACTGCAAAAGCATTTTAATCCATCTTTGCCTTAACATCTCTAGCAATAAGTAATTCTTCATTAGTAGGAATTACAAACATCTCTATAGAAGAATCAGAAGCGGAAATTTTGCCTTCACAATTAACAAAAGTATTATTTGCTTCTTCATCTAATTTAACGCCTAAAAATGTCAAATAATCACAAATTTTCTTTCTCTCCTTAGCATCTTTTTCTCCAATACCTGCAGTGAATGTTATAATATCAGCACCACCCATAGAAACCATATATTTAGCTATAAATTGAGCTACATTGTATGCAAAAGCGTCTAATGCCATTAAAGCATTGTTGTTTCCTTCAGCTGCTTCCGCTTCTATGTCTCTAAAGTCTACAGATACTTCTGATATTCCGTATACGCCTGATTTCTTATTTAATATTTCATCCATTTCATCTGGTGTATGATTTCTATATTTTGCTATATATGTAACAACAGAAGGGTCAATATCACCACTTCTAGTTCCCATAGGAATTCCACCAAGAGGAGTAAATCCCATGCTTGTATCTACTGATTTTCCGTTTTTGATTGCACATATACTAGCACCTTGACCTAAGTGGCAGTTTATAATTTTTAATTCTTCAATTGGTTTATTAACTAATTCTGCAACTCTATTTGCTACAAATTGATGTGATATTCCGTGGAAACCATATCTACGAATTTTATATTTTTCATAATACTTATAAGGTATAGGATATATGTAACTTTCTTCAGGAATTGTTTTATGAAATCCTGTATCAAAACATGCAACATTTAGTTTTCCCGGCATTACATTCATACATGCTTCCATCCCAGAAATAGCAGCTGGGTTATGTAATGGAGCTAAATCTATAATTGATTTTAAGCCATCTAGAACGTCTTTTGTTATAATAACTGGATCTGTATATTTTTCTCCGCCATGTACAACTCTGTGTCCTATTGCATCTATTTCATCAACTGATTTTATAACACCATATTGGTTACTTAACAATCTTGTTAAAACAAATTTAATAGCCTTCTCATGATTAGAAACAGGTCTTTCGAACTTATGTTTGTCATTACCAACTTTATGTGTTAAAAAAGAATTATTTTGTCCTATACGTTCAAAATTTCCTTTTGCTAAAACTGTTTCTGTTTCCATTTCAATTAATTGGTATTTTAGTGATGAGCTACCACTATTCAGTACTAATATTTTCATAATATTATCCGTCCTTTCTTTTGGAATGATAATTTTGGGGACACCCTTAAAAATTATCATTCCGAGTTTTAAAATTAATCTTGTGCTTGTGCTTGAACTGCTGTAATTGCTATTACACCAGCAATATCTTCTGCTGAGCAACCTCTTGATAGATCATTAACTGGTTTTGCAATTCCTTGGCATAATGGTCCATAAGCTTCAGCTTTTGCTAAACGTTGTACTAATTTATATCCTATATTTCCTGCATCTAAGTCAGGGAATATTAGTGTATTTGCTTTACCTTGTACAGGACTTCCAGGAGCTTTAGAAGCGGCTATTTCTGGAATTATTGCTGCATCTAGTTGTAGTTCTCCATCACATATTAAGTCTGGAGCTTTTTCTTTTAGAATCTTACTTGCTTCTACAACTTTATCTGTTAAAGGAGAATGTGCACTTCCATAAGTTGAATATGAAAGCATTGCAACTTTAGGTTCTGCTCCCACTAATTGCTTGAAACTATTTGCTGATGATATTGCAATTTCTGATAATGCGTCGGCATCTGGGTATTCATTAAGCCCACTGTCTGAGAATACAAATATTCCGTTTTCACCATATTCACAATTAGGAACTACCATAACAAAAAATGCTGATACTAATTTAGTTCCTGGTTTTGTTTTTAATATTTGTAAAGCAGGTCTTAGCGTATCTGATGTAGAGTGACATGCTCCTGAAACTAATCCATCGCTATCACCATTTTTTACCATCATCATTCCGAAATACGTTTCATCTTTAAGAGTTTCCCTTGCTTTTTCTATTGTCATTCCTTTAGCTTTTCTTAATTCATAGAAGTTCTGAACATACGTTTCGTACTTATCACTTTCTAACGGATTTATTATTGTTGCTTTTGATATGTCTAGGTTATTATCCTTTGCCATTTCTTCTATTTTGCTTTTATCTCCTAATATTATTAGATTTGCATAGCCTTGTTGTAATACCATAGAAGCGGCTTTGATTGTTCGAATGTCACTTCCTTCTGGTAAGACTATTGTTTTTAATTGTTGTTTTGCTTTTTCTTTAATTGTTTCAATAAATGACATATAAATTCCTCCTTATAAATTTATTATGCATAAACATCATACGTTCATTATATTAGGAATTTATAAAAAGTACAAGGTTATTTTTCAAAAGATTTATTTTTTTATCAATTTTATGCAATTAATTGAGTTTATATAATAAACATGGTATAATAGAAGTATCATCCGTTAATAAACAAATTCTAATCAATTGATAGGAGGATTTTTTATGGCATTTCGGACTATAACCGCGGATTTAGTTGAATCCTGTGCTAAAAGGAAATCATGTAAAGGTTGTCAGTACAGAGTTGGTTGTTTTATCAGATACAGCTTCTATACGAAAAATACTGAAGCCGAATTTGATGCTTACGTTAAAAAGAACGTTGAAACCGATTCTGATTCAAGCACACTTGAGGAAGCTAATAACTTACGTCTTAAATATAAGGACGAAAAGAGTATGTATCCAAAATATTCAGCGGTTTAGTTTATTGGCAAAAAAAGAGCAGTGTACTACTGCTCTTTTTGCTTAATTATTTCACTATTATTCCTAATAATTTTGATAATTCCATTGCTTGATATTCATCCACAATTATTCCTCTTAAGTCTTGTGGTAAAACAACTATTCCTGTTATATCACATGTTGAGAAATCTATTCCTGCTAGGTTTGTTTTATATAATTGTATTCCTATAAGGTTAGAATACTGAAATTCTACTTTTTTTAATGCTGCTTCTTGTATACTTGCATTTGATAGTTTACTGTTTATGAATGAAGTATTTTGTAAATTTGTTAATGCATAGTTTGCATAAGATGCGTTACAATTATCTATGTGGACGTTTTGCATATATGTATGTGTGAAGTTACATCCTACTAATTTACAATTTTTAAATGTTACTCTTATAAAGTTACAGTCACTGAAGTCTGTATTTGAAAAATCACAACTTTCAAAAGTTACATCTACAAACGTAACTTTGTTAAATTTAGCATTTAGACATATTGTATCTGTAAATTCACATGTGTTAAATTCGAAGTTATTTGTATCAATATGTGCTTCATAACAACCTTTAAAACGCATTCCTTTTATATCTGCCATATTTGCCTTGGCTTGATTTATTATTTTTTCTAGATTATTGCATTCAGCTAAATCATACGGATTTAGTCTATAGCTTGCATAAGGATTTATTTCATAATTTTCCAAATTTTCCATTTTTTATTCCTCGTCTTTCTCGTTTGTTATTTTATATATTTTTACGTTTTTCGACATTTTTTATTTTAAAATTTTGGAAAAAGATATTGTTTCTTTTTCCTTTCATCATTATTAAAATATAACTTTTTATTTAAGTCAATATTATTTTTTAAAATATTTATAGTATACCAATTTTTTATTGTATATTTTTTTGATTTCTTCACATAATAATTTTGAGAAAACGATTGGAGGTGTTTCTTATGTCAGAAAAAAATAATAATAAAAACAATAACAACAATAATAACAAAAATAATCAAAACAATAATAAAAATAACCAAAACAATAATAGAAATTGTGATTAGTAATTTCAAATATGTTGGTTTTGTTGAATAATAAAATAAAGAAGCGGAACATTCAATGCATTCGCTTCTTTATTTTATTGGTTTATGTAAAACTTACTTTTGTTATTCAAGCATTTTTTTCAAAAATTTACCTGTATAGCTTTCTTTAACTTTTACAACTTGTTCTGGAGTTCCAGTTGTTACAACCGTTCCTCCTCCTTCCCCACCTTCAGGACCTAAATCAATTATATTGTCGCATGTTTTTATTAAATCTAAATTATGTTCGATAACTATGATAGTATTACCAGTGTCTACAAGTCTTTGTAATATATCTACTAATCTATGCACATCTGCTATATGAAGACCTGTTGTAGGTTCATCTAGGATATATAATGTTTTACCAGTTGCTTTTTTAGAAAGCTCCGTTGCTAATTTAACACGTTGTGCCTCTCCACCTGATAATGTTGTAGATGGTTGTCCAAGTTTAATATAACCAAGACCTACGTCATATAATGTTTGAATTTTTTGTTTTATTCTTGGAATGTTTTTGAAAAACTCCAAAGCATCTTCAACAGTCATATCCAAAACATCTGCTATGGTTTTACCTTTATATTTTACTTCTAATGTTTCGTGGTTATATCTCTTACCTTTACACACTTCGCAAGGGACATAAATATCTGGTAAAAAGTGCATTTCTATTTTAATTAATCCATCCCCATTACAGCTTTCACATCTTCCACCTGGAACATTGAAGCTGAATCTTCCTTTTTGATATCCACGCATTTTTGCTTCATTTGTTCCTGCAAAAATATCTCTTATAATGTCGAAAACTCCTGTATATGTTGCTGGATTTGAACGTGGTGTTCTTCCTATTGGTGATTGATCTATGTTGATTATTTTATCAATATTATCCAAACCTTTAATCTCTTTGCATTTACCTGGTTTTACGTGTGAATCGTGTAGTTCTTTTGCAATAGCTTTATATAGAACTTCATTTACCAACGTACTTTTACCTGAACCAGATACACCTGTAACACAGTTAAAAACACCTAATGGGAATTTAACATTAATATTTTTCAAGTTGTTTTCTTGTGCTCCAATAACTTCTATATATTTACCTTTTTCAGCCTTTCTTCTTTTTTTAGGAATTTCAATTTTCTTAGTCCCGCTTAAATACTGACCTGTAATTGAATCTTTTATTTTTTTGATTTCCTCTGCTGTTCCTTGTGCCATTACATTACCACCATGAACACCAGCACCAGGTCCAATATCTATTATTTGATCTGCAGCATACATTGTATCTTCATCGTGCTCTACTACTAACAATGTATTCCCTAAATCTCTTAATTTCTTTAATGTTGCAATTAATTTTTCATTATCTCTTTGATGTAAACCTATACTTGGTTCATCTAAGATATATAAAACTCCTGTTAAACCAGAACCAATTTGTGTGGCTAATCTGATTCTTTGTGCTTCTCCTCCGGATAGTGTTCCTGCACTTCTTGATAATGTTAAATATTCTAAACCAACATCCATTAAGAATTGAAGTCGTTTATTCATTTCTTTTAATATTGTTTCAGCAATCATTGCATCTTTTTTTGATAACTTTAGATTGTTTAAGTAGTCTTTTATCTTATTAATTGGCATATCAGTTAGTTCGTTAATGTTTTTGTTTCCAATTGTTACAGCAAGAACTTCTGGTTTTAATCTTGCACCTTTACATTCATCACAATCGCATTCACTCATATACATTTCATAAAAATCTCTCATACCTTGTGATTTAGTTTCATTGTGACGTCTTTCAAGTGTAGGAATTACCCCCTCAAAAGGAGATGTGAATTTTCTAACACCTGTTGGAGAAGCATATTCAAAGTCGATTTTTTCATCGCCAGTGCCATAAAGTATTTTATCCAAAAACTCACGAGGAAGCTTTTTAATAGGTTGTTTTATATTAACGCCGTAATATTTACCTATACTTTCAAAATACATTTTTGCCATAGTGTCGCCTTTTTTCATTGTGCTTGCACCAAAAGCTTTAACTCCATCATATAACGTTTTGTTTTTATCTGGAATAATTAAATCTTCGTCCATTCTCATTAAATAGCCTATACCAGTGCATTTAGGACATGCTCCAAAGGGATTATTAAACGAGAATAAACCTGGGGTTAATTCTGGGAAACTAAATCCACAGTCAGGACATGCATAGTTTTGACTAAATAATATTTCGTTTTCTTGTATAAGGTTTAGTCTATCAATGAACGATTTATCATCACCTAAATCTGAAGTGGTAATCAAAACTAAATTGTTAGCATTTTTAAGCGCAATTTCAACAGATTCAGTTAATCTGGCTCTTATATCGTCTTTTACAACTAGTCTGTCTATTATCAATTCTATAGTATGTTTCTTTTTCTTATCTAATGATATTTCATCAGATAGGTCCATCACTTCTCCATCTATTCTAACACGAACAAATCCTTGTTTTTGAAAATCTTGAAGAAGCTTTGTATATTCACCTTTACGTGCTCTTACAACTGGTGCTAAAACTTGAATTTTTGCTCCTTCTGGTAAGTCCATTACAGTATCTACAATTTGATCTATTGATTGTTTTTCAATCTTTTTGCCACAGTTTGGGCAGTGTGGTACACCTGCTCTAGCATATAACAAACGTATGTAATCATAAATTTCTGTAACAGTTCCTACAGTAGAACGTGGGTTACGTGAGGTCGTTTTTTGATCTATTGAAATAGCAGGAGATAATCCGTCTATTGACTCAACATCTGGCTTCTCCATCAAACCTAAGAATTGTCTTGCATACGATGATAAGCTTTCCACATATCTTCTTTGCCCCTCTGCATATAGTGTGTCAAATGCTAAAGATGATTTACCTGAACCAGATAAACCTGTTACAACAACTAATTTATCTCTTGGTATTTCTAAATCTATGTTTTTTAGGTTATGTTCTTTTGCTCCTTTAATAACTATTTTATCATTCATTTTGTTTTACTTACTCCTTTTGATTATTTAATATTTTTAAAGCAGGTTAAACTGATATACCTAAAGTTTACGTAACATTGACCAGCTTTTATTTGTAAGATTTTTATAGTATTTTCTGAAATTATAACATAATTTTGTAGTTTTGAACAGTGCTTTCTTTACATAATTTTCAAATAATCTCCGGCGCGTCAACTTGTTATGTATATCTTATTGCTGACTGCTGGTTAGTTTACATATTATTTTTATAATCTTGCTGGTGTCAACTTTTTATGTCTATATGCTTCTGCTCCACTATCAATATTATAAAAAAAATCATTGAATCGAACATTATCCAGTTCTTTCAATGATTTGTTTTTTTATTCTCTTTCTATTTCGTCGTCTTGCTTATTTAACTCAAAATCTATTCTTTCTTTATACATCTTCGAAACCTCATAAGCAAAAATTCTTAATTGTTCTTTCGTTGCCTTTTTCTTTTTGGCTACATTTAACATTACTGTTATTAATTCTTTTTTATTTTTTACTTTTGAAAAATTCAATAACGTTTGTGCATTACTTTTTTGATAAATTGTATCATCATTTTGCTTTACCTTATCATTATCAGCTTTTATCTTTTTTAATCTTTGTCGTATTGTTTCATGAGATACTTTTATTCCGTTACTTCTATAATAATCAGATATTTCATGATAAGTCATTCCATGCGTTCTTAATAACAAAATAGTTTCATTATCTATGTCTGTTTTACATTTTCTTAAGTATTTATATTGCTCTTCTCCCATTGCTTTATTTATTTTTCTACATCTATATTCTATACCGTTTATACTAATTTCTATTCCCTTTTTATTAAAATGATTTTTTATTTCTTCATAAGACATTCCGTTCTTCATTAGTTCGTAAATTTCAGTCTCTAATTTTGAAAAAAATTCATATTTTCGTTTATCAATCTTATTTTTATCGTTATATAGCTTATCGCTTATTCGTATCACTGTGGAACAACTAATTTTTATTCCTTTTTGATTTAAAATATTAGTAATATCTCTATATGTTTTTCCTTTTTCTCTCATTTCATAAATTTCTTCACATATTTCATCATTATATTCTTTACTTTTTTCTTTGTTGTTTCTTGGTTTACCGGGTCTGGTTAACTTATCACCGTCTTTGGTTCTATATTGATTTAAAAAGTAATATAAATCTTCTAGTGTGATTTCATTATTTGGTGCTACCTTCTTTAATATATTAGATATTCTAATATTGGTATTGCAAAATAAATCAATTATTTGTTCCTCTATTTCCTTTGAAAATCCCAAAAAATCCCTCCTAATTAATTACTATTTGCTTAATTCTTTTATTTTATCACGCAATTCAGCCGCCTTTTCAAATTCCATTGCTGCAGCGTGTTGTAACATCTCGTCTGTAAGCTTATTAATCAACTCTTCTATTGTTGTATTTTCGTCCAAATGATATTCTTCTTGAGCTTCTTCCACAATACTTGCTTTTATAGTATCACGAATTGATTTTTTAATTGTTTGAGGCGTAATTCCATGTTCTTCATTATATTCCATTTGAATTTTACGTCTTCTGTTAGTTTCACTTATAGCTTTTTCCATACTATCCGTTAATTCATCTGCATACATTATAACTCTTCCATCTGTATTTCTTGCAGCACGTCCTATTGTTTGAATTAGACTTCTTTCTGAACGCAAGAAACCTTCTTTATCAGCATCTAATATGGCAACTAATGATACTTCTGGTATGTCTAATCCCTCTCTTAATAAATTGATTCCAACTAAAACATCAAACTCTCCCATACGCAAGTCACGAATAATTTCCATTCTTTCTAATGCTTTAATATCAGAGTGCATATATCTTACTTTAATATTTATGCTTGTAAGGTATGAGGTTAAATCCTCAGCCATTTTTTTTGTCAAGGTAGTTACTAATACCCTCTCGCCTTTTTCGACTGTTAAATGGATTTGTGAAATCAAATCATCAATTTGGTTTGTAACAGGTTTAACTTCTATTTTTGGATCAAGCAATCCTGTAGGACGAATTATTTGTTCAACCACATTATCTTTAGCATGTTCTTTCTCATAATCTGCAGGCGTTGCACTTACAAATACTACTTGATTTATTCTTTCCTCAAATTCTTCAAATTTTAGTGGTCTATTGTCAAATGCTGATGGAAGTCTGAAACCATAGTTTACTAATGATTCTTTTCTTGCTCTATCGCCGTTATACATGGCTCTTACCTGTGGTATTGTAGCATGTGATTCATCTATTAATAACAAGAAATCGTCTGGCATATAGTCAAATAATGTAAATGGTGGTGAACCTGCTGGTCTTCCACTTATGTGTCTTGAATAGTTTTCTATTCCTTGACAGAACCCTGTTTCAATCATCATTTCCAAGTCAAAATTTGTTCTCTCCTCTATTCTTTGCGCTTCTATAAGTTTTCCTTGACTTTTGAAATATTCAACTCTTTCTTTTAATTCAGCTTCTATTGTTTGAACTGCTTTCTCCATCTTGTCTTTTGTTGTAGCATAGTGAGAATTTGGGAATATCATGACGTGATTTCTTATACCTATTGTTTTACCTGTTAAAGGATTAATCTCTGATATTTTCTCTATTTCATCTCCCCAGAACTCTACTCTAATAGCACTCTCTCCCCTATCTGATGGATAAATTTCTACAATATCTCCTTTTGCTCTAAATGTTCCTCTTTTGAAATCTAATTCATTACGTGTGTATTGCATATTTATTAACTTCTTCAATATAGAATCTCTATCTTTTTTCATTCCTGGTCGTAATGAGATAATTAAATTTTCATAATCTATCGGATCTCCTAAACCATATATACATGATACCGATGCTACTATTATTACATCTTTTGTTTCAAATAATGATGCTGTTGCAGAATGACGTAGCTTGTCTATTTCGTCATTTATTGATGCATCTTTTTCTATATATGTGTCTGATTGTGGTATATAGCTTTCTGGTTGATAATAGTCGTAGTAGCTAACGAAATACTCAACATTGTTCTCTGGGAAGAACTCTTTGAATTCTGAATATAATTGTCCAGCTAGTGTTTTATTATGTGCTAATACTAATGTTGGTTTTTGTACTTTTTCAATTATATTAGCCATTGTGAATGTTTTACCAGAACCAGTTACACCTAATAAAGTTTGGAATTTTTTGCCTTCTTTAATTCCATTTGATAAATATTCTATTGCTTGTGGTTGATCTCCTGTTGGTTTGTAGTTTGATACTAATTTAAACATTTTTTATCCCCCTAATATATGGTTAGCATTATATCATATTTTACATAAAAAAACAAGGTGTTTCAATCCCCTGTTTTTCTATGTTTTTTTATTGTTATTTTTAATTTTCTCTTATATTTTTATTCTTATATATTTCAATTAATCTAGTCCAAAAACTCTTTAATGTTTAAAAATTGAACATCCCCATTGCCATATTTTTTTGAATATTTTTATAATAATATTTCCATGTTCAACTTTAACCATAGATGTGTTGTTTTCAGGATTTTGAGGCTTATCGTTTCTGTTTTTAAATATCTTATCTGTCCCATACTCTACACTCTTCTTTTTTTCAAACTGTTCAATGCTTATTTTTCTGTATTTATCAAGTATTTCTTTTTCAGCATCATTAGCTAAATAATTATTATATAATTCCACAAGTAAAGCCTTTGTTTCAACCATAACATTTTGTTCTGACAAACTCTGTGTTTTATCATAAACAAAATCTGTTGGCATCATTTCCTTTTTCATGTTTTGCAGAAAGTTTGAAGGTACTTTTTCTTTTTCTTGTAACGTTAAATTTTCAATTATTTCATTTAATTCATAATATGCTTTTTTATATAATTCTTCTTTTGTTAACACTGTATTACCTCCTTACTTTTATTTCTCTACAGCTAATTCTGGTCTATTTTTTTCAAAGCTTCTAGCCAATTTTTTAATTGCTTCTATCGGCCTTGTTGAACCAATTTCATCTGCTACTTCTGGTTCTCTTGCAATAGATTTAATATCTGAAAATGAAATTACTTGTTCTTTATTAGTTTCTTCAAAGTCTGTAAATTCATGTGTTTTTACATACTCTTTTAATTTACTTGTCATCAGCTTAAATTTAGACTCTTTTAAATTTGCATAAACAAAATCGTCGTGTGGGAAATATGATTTGTCCTCTTTGTTTGCATAATGGTTTTTACCAAAATCCCAAATTGCATATTCCTTTTTGAAATTTTCGTAATTTCCACCACATTTATCTGCTGTTTTTATAAAGTCTGTAGCAGCTTGGTAAAACGAACCTCCATTTTGCAAAATCCAATTTTCAATACCTACTCCACCAAGGCCACCATTTCTTTTTTTGTATGCATCTTTTTCTGTTTCACTATCTGACAACATTTTTTTAGCAAACATAATATTAGCAACAACATACTTATACTTTTCAGGGTCTTCACTCTTAATGTGAGCTAGTTTTTCTTTTAAACACATTTCAGTTGAATACTCTATTTTATCTGTTTTTCCTACGAAAGAAAGATCTAGTTTAACCTTTTCGCCTTCGACTTCTGCTTCAACATCTTTGATGTCTCCTGATTTATAAGATATATGTAACTCCTCGCACATATTTTTAGTTATTTTTTCTCTAATTGCTTGTCCTTTTGAGCTTTTTAACATCTTATTATCAAGTCTTATAATAAAATCAAAATCTAGTTTTCCTCCTGGAACATTTGTATCTCTTTCGCTTGAACCTGTACTTAAAATTTCAAGTTCGTTTTCGACAATTTTATCATTCATATAATCTTTTAAAACAACTGGTTCTTCCCCTTCTTGAAGGTTTGAATTATATTTATCAATCGCCTTTTTAAAAGATCCATATATTTTATTCTTCATTGTTTCATTTGCATCATGAACTGTATCGACCTGCTTAGCCAACTCACTTATTTCCTCACTAACAAGCTTAGAATTAATTTTGTAGTCATTCTCTGTTCCATACTGTTTTAAACCTGCCATTTTTTCTCTTAACATATCATATTGTTTTGGAGTAAATAGTACTTTTCCATCAACATCTGTAATTGGGATGTAAAAACCGTTTTTCACAATTTCAACTTCAAGTCTTCTGTCATATTTCCCTTCGTGAACTATAAATGCATCTATTTCTGTTGACGCGAAACCCGTTCTGATTCCTGCTGTATCACCACTGTTATAGCAAACCTCCATTTTATCTCTATTTTTTTGAATCAATTCATCTGAAATCTTAGAAGGCGTAGCTTTATTGTCTTTGTAATCTACAAATCTTTCATCATTTTTTAATAAAATATAAATAGGTCCATACATTCCATATGAATATGTCTTTT
>OCVV011162837.1_pt1 | contig 32447 bp, 28 predicted proteins | sample 1539721 | NCBI WGS metagenome assembly OCVV01 (sample SAMN02144230, study PRJEB22623) | gut metagenome | biome: sheep rumen | host: Ovis aries | place: New Zealand | reverse complement strand
TGCGCCAGCAAGCCTGCGTCGAATTTAGGCAATCTGACGAAAACCTGGACGTCGCATCTGACGCACAGGAGTTGTGCGGTATTGCCTTAAAGGACTGTAGAATTTATCTACAGTCCTTATTTTATACATTATTAAATGGCTGAAGCTCGTTGAGATCATAAGGTGTTTCCTGATAGATACAGTAGTTCAGCCAGTTGGAATAAAGCAGATTTGCCGAACAGCTCCAGTTGAACACAGGAATCCTTGACGGATCGTTATCAGGGAAGTAATTATATGGGATCTTAGGATTAAGCCCTTTGTTTTTATCTCTCACATACTCTTTAGCGAGAGTATCACGGTCATATTCCCAGTGTCCCATAAGGAAGAACTGTCGCTGAGTGACATCTCCGACAAGATGAATACCTGCCTCATCAGATTCTGCAAGAACCTTCAGATTTTTTACCCTGTATATATCTTCCTTCTTAATAGAAGTATTTCTGGAATGAGGACAATGGAATACATCACCGAAGCCTTTGAGTATATTGAAATCAGGGTGGTTTATATGGTGTTTGAAGTTTCCGTGAAGCTTCTCGGGAAGCGTGAACTTCGGAACACCATAGTGATAATAAAGCGCTGCCTGAGCGCCCCAGCATATATGTATGGTCGAATAAACATTAGTTTTAGACCATTCAAAAACTGTGCAGAGCTCATCCCAGTAATCAACCTGCTCAAAATCAAGCAGTTCTACAGGTGCTCCTGTAATAATAAGACCGTCATAACGCTCATTCTTAACTTCAGAAAATTGTTTATAAAAAGCCAGCATATGCTCATGAGAGGTTGTTTTGGAAACATGAGAGCTCATCTGGATAAGATCAATATCAACATGAAGCGGAGTGTTGCTGAGCAGCCTTAACAGCTGAGTTTCTGTAACAATCTTATCGGGCATAAGATTAACTATAGCGATTCTGAGCGCTCTTATATCCTGGTGCAGGGCTCTGTCAGCAGGTATTACAAAAATGTGTTCCTGCTCAAGCGTTTTGAATGCAGGAAGATCGTTTGGTATCTTAATTGGCATAATTCTATCTCCTTAAATGCTCTTTGTTAATAATATTATAGCACATCTAAGTTTGTTTTTCAAGTGGGCTTTTATGAACGCGGGAAACTATATGCAAAAAAATTGTTAAAAGTATTGCATTTATCAAAAATATATTGTATAATGTTATAAGGCTGTTTGTGGTCAAATTTATGAATAGGAGAAGTTTAAATGAAAATGCTTGATACTATCGGATTTGTAGAAGACTTCGATAAAGAAGTCGGAGAAGCAATGGCAAAGGAGCTTGCCAGACAGAGAAGAAATCTTGAGCTTATTGCAAGTGAGAATATTGTTTCACCTGCTGTAATGGCAGCTATGGGCTCTGTACTTACCAATAAATACGCAGAGGGTTATCCCGGAAAGAGATATTACGGCGGCTGTGAGGACGTTGATATAGTTGAGCAGATCGCTATCGACAGAGCTTGTCAGCTTTTTGGCGCAAAGTATGCAAATGTTCAGCCTCATTCAGGTGCGCAGGCTAATACAGCAGTTTATTTTGCACTGCTTCAGCCGGGCGATACCGTAATGGGAATGAGCCTTGATAACGGCGGACACCTTACACACGGTTCTCCTGTTAATATTTCGGGTAAATACTTCAATTTCGTTCCTTACGGTGTTGATGATAACGGATATATCGACTATGATGCAATGGAGAGGCAGGCTAAAGAAGTTAAGCCTAAGCTTATTGTAGCAGGTGCTTCTGCTTATCCGAGAACTATTGATTTTGAGAAGATCTCCGCTATCTGCAAAGAAGTCGGCGCATACTTCATGGTAGATATGGCTCACATTGCAGGACTTGTAGCTTCGGGTCAGCACCCTTCTCCTGTTCCTTATGCTGATGTAACTACTACTACAACACATAAGACACTCAGAGGCCCGAGAGGCGGACTTATTCTTACAAATGATGAAGCTCTTGCTAAGAAATTTAACAGTGCTATCTTCCCGGGAACACAGGGCGGACCGCTTATGCACGTTATCGCAGGTAAGGCTGTATGCTTCGGTGAGGCTCTCAAGCCTGAATTCAAGGCTTACGGTGAGCAGATCGTAAAGAACGCTCAGACACTTGCTAAGGGTCTTCTTGACAGAGGTTTTGACCTTGTATCGGGCGGTACAGACAATCATCTTATGCTTGCTGATCTCAGACCTTTCAAGATCACAGGAAAGAAGCTCCAGAATGACCTTGACGAGGTTTACATCACAGTAAACAAGAATGCTATTCCGAATGACCCTGAGAAGCCTTTCGTTACAAGTGGTGTTCGTATTGGTACTCCTGCTGTAACAACAAGAGGTCTTGTTGAAGAGGACATGGAAGTAATTGCCGAGTGCATATACCTGACCGCTGCTGACTTTGAGGCTAACGCAGACAAGGTTAGAGAGATGGTAACAGGCATCTGTAAGAAGTATCCTCTCTACGAATAATTGAACAAAATAGCTGAAGGCTCTCGTAATGAGAGCCTTTTTTGTTGACTTGAAGGCATATTTGTGGTATAATTAGAATATAAATCAAAAAATCTGCTTGATTTTTTGTAAAGCGAATTTACTTGTCAGATATAGCGCATCACAAAGGAGGTCTTATTTATGTCGGATGCTGTTGAAGAAAGAAATAATGCAGGTAAAAAATCTCATAAAAAGCTGATAATTATACTTGTGATACTTACTATTATCGTTGTTTTGTTCCTGCTATTCGGAGTTTCATATATTAAAAGACATTTCATAGAGAAGGAAGTTGATGCTTCGGCAGCACTGGATATTAAAGCAGTTGACCTTGACAGCATTAAAGATAAGAACCGTGTTCTTGTAGTTAATTTTTCTTATGCTGAAAATGCTTCTTTACTCGAAAATGTTGATGCTGTTTCGGGAGCATCGCTGATGGTCGATCATCATGATGAGCTTCAAGGTGACAGAATTATCGGCAACTGTGAGCTTCTGGCAAGTATGGTAGGTCGTTCGGTCGGCGATTGTGATTATTGCGCTATCATTACAGATAAGACCTATCCCGACAGCTATTCGGGAACTGTTTCCGAAGCAAAGAAAGAGTTGGATAATGACGAAGCTGTTAAGCTAAAGTCTGAGATACCCGACCTGTCACAGTATGATACTATCTTCATTATATACCCTGTCTGGTGGGGAACTATACCTAAGGCTGTTGAGAGCTTTGTAAAGCAGGTCGAGTTCCGCCAAGATAAAAATGACCCTCAATATGTGTTTGCTGTAGTTTCTCATGGCGGCAGCGGAAAGGCTGACAGCGTATCCGACCTTGAAAAGGCTGCGGGAATTAAGCTTTCTGCACCTGTCCTCGAGGTTTTCGATGATGATACCACTGAGGCTAAAGACATTGTTTATGAGTGGCTAAAAAAGATTAGCGAGACAGAGCCGTCTCCTATCTGAATATTTTTAAAGGAGTAAGCATATGGGCACCCCTCTTGCAGAAAAGATTAGACCAAAAACTCTTGATGATATTGTTGGTCAGAAGGCCTTGCTTGGTGATGGTAAACCTCTGCGACGTATTATTGACAGCGGCAAAATACCTAATATGATCTTTTACGGCCCTTCGGGAGTTGGTAAGACTACAGTAGCAAGGCTTATTGCTGAAAATGCAAATATGACAATGCACAAGCTGAACGGTACTTCTGCATCAGTTAATGATATAAAGCAGATAATTGCTGAAACGCAGACATTCAGCGGTATAAACGGTATTCTTCTGTATCTTGATGAGATACAATACCTTAACAAAAAGCAGCAGCAGTCTCTTCTTGAGTACATTGAAGACGGCAGCATAACGCTTATTTCTTCAACTACGGAGAACCCGTATTTCTATGTTTATAATGCTATTATCAGCCGTTCTACCGTGTTTGAGTTTAAGCCTGTATCAGCTGAGGATATAAAGCCGGCTATAAACAGAGCTTTTCAGCTTATGGCAAATGAGCTTGGTCTTAAACTCAGACTTGAAAGCGGTGTAGTTGATCATATTGCTTACGGCTGCGGCGGAGATGTCAGAAAGTCTATCAATACGGTTGAGCTGTGTATTTTGTCTGCTGATAATGACGGCGAGAGACTAAGTGTTTCGCTTGACAGTGTTAAACTGCTTACTCAGCGCAGTAATATGCGTTATGACCGTGACGGTGATTCTCATTATGATATTTTGTCTGCACTGCAGAAATCTATCAGAGGTTCAGATGAAAATGCCGCTGTACATTATGCAGCAAGGCTTATTGAAGCAGGGGATATCATATCTCTGAGCAGACGTCTGCTTGTAATTGCCAGTGAGGATATTGGACTTGCGTATCCGCTTGCTGTACCGATTGTTAAAGCTTGTGTTGACAGTGCAATGCAGCTTGGACTTCCCGAGGCAAGAATTCCGCTTGGAGAGGCAGTTGTATTTCTTGCTACAGCTCCGAAATCCAACAGTGCATATATGGCGATCGATGCAGCTATTGCCGATGTGAAAAACGGTGAGATCGGTGATTTTCCGAGAAATCTTCAGAATAAGCATTTTGACGGCGAGGAATCCTCTCAAAAAGGTCAGAATTATATTTATCCTCATGACTATCCTAACCATTGGGTCGAGCAGCAGTATCTTCCCGACACCTTACTTGGAAGAAAATATTATGAATTCGGAGAAAACAAAAACGAGCAGGCAGCGAAGCTGTATTGGGATAAAATAAAAAATCGAAAATAAAAGCAGGGAAGCACCCTGCTTTTTTCATCTGAAAACAGATTCTATATGTTTATCACTGCATTCTGTAGAATAAACCCAGTGCTCCAGCTTTCCGCTGTTAATAAAGTAATTTATTTTACCGGGAAAACCTGTACTGTTGAATACATCAACTATAATCAGCTTCACTTTCATTTTCTCTGGTATTATAGCTTTGATGTAGACGCTTGCTGCCTGACCCGGATATACTCCTTCTCTTGGCTCAGCAAGACCTGCAAGATTAGGTGCAAGTTCTATAAATATGCCGTATGGTTCAACAGATCTGACTGCACCGCTTACTGTTTCTCCGGGCGAGAACTGGTCAGCATTTTGCTGCCACGTTCCAAGTAATTCCTTATGTGTAAGTGAAATCCTGTCTCCATCTGTTGCTTTAACAACAGTAAACAGATCCTGTCCGTTAAAGAATCGGTCAGACGGGTGAGATATCCGTGAAACCGAAATTGCATCAATTGGAATGAAAGATACTACACCGCAGCCAATATCAACAAATGCCCCGAAAGGCTCAAGATGAGTAACCTTGGCAGGAATTATATCGCCGATTGTCAATGATGATATGTAATTTTCAACACACTCTTCCTGAGCTTGTTTTCTTGAAAGAACGAAAACAGGCTCTTTGTCATTAAAGCTTATGTCAGTGACCTTAAAGCATACAGTCTTATTAACACGGGAGAGCAGTGCAATATCTTTAGTTGTCCCTTCTTTTATTCCGATTGCACCCTCTTCTCTTGGTATAATACCTTTTCCGCATGGAAGCTCAACGTAAAGGTCATGAGCATTATCACACATTGAGGCTCTGGCTTCAAGTATCAGCCCTTTCTCCATTGCCTCACATAATGATTTTTCATTTTTGATGTAACTCTGATTCTCTGCTGTATTGAACAGCTTGCCCTCCGGAAGATATGATCTCATGTTTTACTGCGTATCTTTTGATACGCCCTCCTTTCATATTTTGTTAACATTTGATGCGATTTCACTGCAAAATATTATTTTGAAATTTGTGTATCTGCTTAATTATATGCTAAGCTTTACAAGAAAATGCTTGATGTTATACATGAGATTTTTTAATATTAAGTTCGTGATTTAATATATAATATTAAAATTTTATTGTAACAATGCCACAAAAATGAATTTTTTAATCTGTTTATTTGTTGCAAATGATAGTAAATTTAGTGAAATGACTTGACAAAATGTCCTAAATATGGTATTCTAATTAAAGTTTGTAATCGTTTTGTAATTTTCAAACGTTATTGGTTACAAAATGGTTATGAATAAACTGTTAAATTATGAAAGATGCTCACGGTAGTATCAAAGAGAAGAAAGGGTGTGAATGACTTCCGAAAGCACAAGTCGGGAAAGTCAGTTTTAACATGAATTATTCAGCTCATAACAGAACTATCAGCACAAGCCTACCTGTAAGGATAGCAGCTATTTTTATGGCAATGCTCCTCACTGTGATATGTTTCTCTGACGGTATCACTGCAGATGCGGCTTCCGTACCTGCGGCACCTGTTTTGATTGGGGAATATAAGTATGATACAGGATATACTCATCCGTACAATGCTCAGACAAATCAGCTTATCCTTCACTGGAAGCCTGTAAAGGGAGCTACCGCTTATCATGTTTATATAAGAGGCGGAAACGGTAAGTATCCAAAATATAAGAGAATTGGTGCAACAACCAAGACTGATTACAGAGTAAAGGGTCTTGACAGAGCAACAAGCTACAGATTCGTTGTAAGAGCTCAGAACAGCGCAGGTCTTTCGGGTCTTTCAAATTCACAGCTTCTCAAGACAGCAAGATTCAATTTTGATCAGGAGGACTGGGAGGCTCTCTGCAGGATCACTTATCATGAGGTAGGCGGCATAGAGGGTTCCTTCTGGGACAGACCTATCGTATATGTTGCTGACTGCTGTGTAAATCAGATTACAGTTGCCAAGTTCACTTACAATCCTATCTGGACGCCTTATTATGCAAGATACAGCAAGCTTTCACAGATTATCTATAACAGCGGCGGATTTATGTCATCTGCAGGTCTTGCAAGAGACGGAGCAACTTATGCAAGAGTACCGCAGAGAGTCAAGACCGCTTGTTACGGCGCTTGCTATGCAAAAACCGAGCTTAACGGTATAGCAAATGATTTCCATGTTTTCTTCTGGTGCAACAGAGGATATCTTACCAGAAGCAGTAAGATCGGTTATACCTTTAAAATTCCTTGGGGCTACTTCTATATCTGGAGAGAGTACTGGGGTTAATAAGTATTTAAGCTGTCAGCTTGTCTGGCAGCTTTTTTATGTAATAAAATGTTCATATCCGACTCTTGCAATTTTTATTAAATAGTGTTATAATAATATTTTAGAGTGAAATAGTCTATTTTCGACTGTTTACAAATATTAGAAAGAAGTGTTAGTATGACAAAAATAACGATTTTTTCGGGTTTTCTCGGAGCAGGTAAAACTACTCTTATCAGAAAGCTTATTGAAGAAGGCTATGTCGGTGAAAAGCTTGTTCTTATCGAAAATGAGTTTGGTCAGATAGGTATTGACAGCGGCTTTTTACAGGACGCAGGAGTTGAAATAACTGAAATGAATCAGGGCTGTATCTGCTGCAGCCTTGTAGGTGATTTTGGAAAGGCTCTCGTTCAGGTGCTTGAGCAGTATAAACCTGACAGAATTCTTATTGAGCCTTCGGGAGTAGGTAAGCTCAGCGATGTTATCAGGGCGGTTGAGAATATTGATGCTCACGATGTTGAGCTTGACGGATTTACAACTGTTGTAGATGCGAAGAAGTGTAAAATGTATCAGAAGAACTTCGGTGAGTTCTTTGACAATCAGATCACTTATGCAAGCTGTCTTATACTCAGCCATACACAGGGGCTTTCCCAGGAGAAGCTTGATGAGTGTGTAGCTCTTCTCAGAGAGCACAATAACAAGGCTCCTATTGTTACAACTGAGTGGGAGCAGCTTACAGGAGCACAGCTTATTGAGGCTATGACTCAGAAGAATACTCTTGATGATGAGTTGAAGGCACTTCTTGAAGAGGCAAAGAAGCGGGATCTTCACCACCATCATCATGATGACGACGATGAGGAGCACGAGCATCATCACCACCACGATCATGACCACGATGAGGAGCACGAGCATCATCATCACCACGATCATGAACACGATGAAGATCACGAGCATCATCACCACGAAGAGGAGCATGAACACCACCACCATCACCATGACCACGAAGAGCATGATGAAAACTGTACCTGTGGCTGTCACGATCACGACCACGAGCATCATCATCACCACCATGCTGACGAAGTATTCACCAGCTGGGGCAAAGAGACTGCTGATCCGTACTCTGAGGATGAGATCAGAGCTGCTCTTGAAGCACTTCAGGATGAAGAGAAGTATGGTCTGATTCTCAGAGCTAAGGGAATTGTTGCAGGTAAGAACGGCGAGTGGATTCATTTTGACTATGTTCCCGGTGATCCAGATATCCGCCACGGAAGTGCAGGTACTACCGGAAGGCTCTGTGTTATAGGCTCTGAGATAAAAGAAAATGCAATTGAAGAGCTTTTCAAAGCAAAATAATGAAAGGGGCTGTCAGTAATGCCTGAACAGCAGGAAAATATACCTATTTATCTCTTCGTGGGTTTCTTAGAGGGCGGAAAGACAAAGTTCATAAAAGAAACTCTTGAGGACGGAAGATTTATTAACGGCGACAGAACGCTTCTTCTTGTCTGCGAGGAAGGCTTGGAAGAGTACGATACTACTAATTTTGAGGATCATAATGTGTTCATGCACGTTATAGAGGATAAGTCTGAGCTTAATGAGGAAAACCTCGCAGCCGTTATGAAAAAGTATAACTGTGTTCGTGCGGTTGTTGAATATAACGGAATGTGGAATATTCAGGACTTTTTTGAGGCAATGCCTGAGGGCTGGGCTGTTTATCAGATAATGTTCTTTGCTGATGCAGGCACATTTTTGCAGTATAATCAGAATATGAGAAGTCTTGTTGTAGATAAGCTCAATGTCTGTGAGCTTGTTGTATTCAACCGTTTTGATGAATCTTATGATAAAATGCAGTTTCATCAGATTGTCAGGGGCGTAAGCAGAAGAACTGATATAGCTTATGAATTCACTGACGGAAGTGTTGCCTATGACGATATTGAAGATCCTCTTCCGTTTGATGTTGAGGCAGACCATATCGTTATTGAAGACAGAGACTTTGCTCTATGGTACAGAGATGCAATGGAAGAGCCAAAGAAATATGACGGTAAAACTATGACCTTCCGAGTAATGGCTGCCTGCGGTCCAAATTTCCCGAAGAACACCTTTGCTGTCGGCAGAAAGATCATGACCTGCTGTGTTGAAGATATTCAGTACTGCTGGCTGGTTGCTGAGAATCCAAAAGGAAGACCCGAACTGCCGTCGCCAAAGTGGTTCAATGTGACAGGAAAAATAAAGGTGCAGAAGAACAAAATGTATAGAGGTGCTGGCCCTGTACTAAATGTTACAGCGATCGCTCCAGCCGATCCGCCTGAGCAGGAAGTTGCTACTTTCTACTAATTTGTCCGAATAATGCTGAAAGCTGTCCGAAACGGGCAGCTTTTTTGTTTCATATAATTATATTGAGTAATATAGTTTATTGACAAAAATAACAAAATGAATTAAAATATAATCAGATTTTAGTTAAAATCCAAGGAGGTCATATAATGAAAAAAAGAATTATCTCGGCATTGATTTGCGGACTTATGGTTTTGGGTACTGCCTGCGGAAACTCTGATTCATCCTCAGAATCATCGGGTAAGAGCTCTGCTAAGAACACCAAACCAATGTCAGCGGCAGAGGTGGCAGATAATATGAATCTGGGTCTGAATCTCGGCAACACTATGGAAGCATATGATGCTACCGACTGTGCCACTATTGAGTATGAGTGGATACCTAAAAAGGGAAGCAACACTCCGACTGATTATGAGACCTGCTGGGGTGCTGTTGAGACTACTCAGGAGGTTATCGACGGGATTAAGGCTTCGGGCTTTGATACAGTCAGAATACCTGTTTTCTGGGGAAATATGATGGAAAATGACGGTTCATGGACGATAAATAAGGACTACATTGCCAGAGTTAAAGAGATTGTAGATTACGCTCAGAATGCAGGTCTTTATACCGTTATCAACTGTCATCACTTTGATGAGTTCATTATCAGAAGAAATGACCTTGAAAGCTGCAAGAAAATATTCAATAATCTCTGGACACAGATAGCAGATTACTTTAAGGATTACCCTTACACACTTGTTTTTGAGGGCTTCAACGAGTATCTCGGCGGAGATCAGTTCAATGAAAACGGTGAATTAAAGCCGCTTAATTCTAAAGCTGCTTATGAGCTTGTAAATTCTCTCAATCAGACCTTTGTAGATGCAGTCAGGGCAACAGGCGGAAACAATGCAGAGCGAGTGCTTATTGTATCGGGCTACTGGACAAATATAGACAAGACAACATCAGATAAGTTTGTAATGCCAACAGACAGTGCAGCAGACAAACTTATGGTATCTGTTCACTATGTTGATAATGAAAAGTATTGGACAAACCAGATAGGCTCACAGGAATGGCTCGACTACATTGATACGCAATGTGATGAGCTTGTCTCTGCATTCAAGGATAAGAACATACCTGTTTTCCTCGGTGAAACGACAGCCAGATATCCTGATTCAAATTTTGCGTCAGATGCTGTCCATACCGATTCCTCAGAGTGTCTTGAAATTGTTCTCGATAAACTGACAGGTCTGGGATTTGTGCCTGTAATCTGGGATACAAATGATAATTTCTATTCCAGAACAGAGTATAAGGTAAAAAACGACAGTGATGCAAAGGTTATCAAGAAAATCTCAGATAAGATCAAGTAAAACCAAGACCTGAGAGCATAAACTCTCAGGTCTTTTTCCTATCTTGCTTTAATTCTTTTTGCAGCCCCTGTCCTGTCAAGCGAAAGGCCGACCAGCACATAAACAATAGCACTTGTAAGCGTCTGAACTGCATTTGCAGCAGCGTCTGCGAAACCCGCTGCAAGTGAATGATAAATCACCAGGCCACTGTAAAATCCATATCCGCCTACACATATCGCAAGTGATGGAAGTATACTTATAAGATTTCTCTGGCAGATTATTTTTTTATGTTTTGATGTAAAGAGCAGGGCAGTTGCAGCCTTTATTATAATAGTTGCAGGCACCCATATCATATATCCCGATAAACCGTCTGAAAGTGCAGCACCAACAGCACCAGCAAATACAGCATATTGTGTCGGCAGTACAGATGCAGCCAGAAAAATCGCCCCATCACCGATATGTACATAACCCTTTATCGTCGGAACGTGCAGAAAAGCAGTAAGTACATAAACCAGTGCGGTGAATAGACCTGTCATAGCAATCAGTCTTATTTTTTCATTGTTTTTTACCATAAAACCAGCTCCTTTGAATTTGCTGTATTTATTATACTATATTAGTAGGAATATTTCAAATCGGAAAAATAACGCTTTAATATATGAAAGCTATGTACAATATGCTCAGATCTTTATTTAAGAAATAAACGGTCGATTGTGCATGATTACATGAAAAACATTCGGAATATGAGAACGTTTAAAACAAAAAAAGCACATTTCACAAACCGAAGAAGGAAAGTGAAATGTGCTTTGTGCAATGTGTAGAATTATCTCTTTACAAAGTACTCATCATACCAGACTAGGAAGGTGTATATGGTCCATATCTTTCTCCAGAGGTCAGAGTTGCCGCCTACATACTCATTCCAGATAGCATCAACTTCTGCTTTATTGAAGAACTTTTCACAGATGTCTGAGCCGAGCATAGTTTTTACCGGAGCATTGTAGTTATCATCAGCCATCCAGTACCTTATAGGAACAACAAATCCCAGTTTCTTTCTGAATGCAATCTCATCAGGGAGAACTTTAGAAGCCGCAGTTCTGAAAGCAACCTTGTTCTGCTCTTCGTTTACCTTGAACTTTGAGGGCAGACGTGAAGCGATATCGAAAATTCTTCTGTCTGTGAGAGGCATTCTGATCTCAAGTCCTGCCGCCTCGCTCATCTTGTCAACATTAAGATAAATATCGCCCTCGAGCCATATCTGTATATCAACATCAGACATTTTAGTAAGAGGATCAAGCCCTTCTGTTTCATCATAGATGTACTTAACCAGATCTATCGGCTCATAGTTATCATAATACTTTTTCAGAAGCCTTCTTTTGTCATCCACCTTCATTATATTTGTATTTCCGACATAGAAGGTTTTAAGATTATCTCCGTATCTTTCAGCATTTCTGTACATATTGTAACCGCCGAAAAATTCATCAGCACCCTCGCCCGAATAGCAGAGCTTTGTGTGCTTTGCAGTTTCAATACAGCCGATAGCAAATACAATTGCAGAAGCATCACCAAGCGGCTGTTCCATATTGTACATTACATAAGGTACTGTCTCAAAGTACCTGTCGGGAGTAATCTTCGCTCTTGAAAAATCACGTCCGAGAAGCTCTGCGGTTTTTTGTGCAAGCGGAGACTCATCAAATCTCTCATCGTCATATCCGCATGAGTCACATCTCTTTGCATCTGACATTGCCAGTACATAAGAGGAGTCAACACCGCCTGAGAGGAAAGATTCAGCAGTTTCTTCATCGGTCTTTACCTGCGGCATAACTGCTTTAATTGTTTCATGAATCTCGTCTGCCCAGTCTTCGAGAGACTTACTGTTATCAGGCTTGAATGTTGGAGTCCAGTAACGTGTAATGCTGACCTTTCCGTTTTCAAAAACAAGATAATGCCCCGGCATAAGCTTTTTAATTCCCTTAAAGAATGTTTCTTCACCTGCAACATAAGTAAGTGTCAGATATATCTGGAGCATTTTGTCATTAAGCTCCTTTTTGAAGCCTTTGCCCTCAAGTATACTGCTGATGTTAGTTCCGTAAAGAAGCTTTTTTTCATCGGTAACATAATAATAGAAAGGCTTTGTTCCGAAATGGTCTCTCAGACAGAAGATCTTATCTCCGTCTTCTATAGCAAAAGCGAACATTCCGTAAAGATGTTCTGCAAGCTCGCAGCCCCATTTCTCATAAGCCTTGACTATTATCTGCTTTTCACGCTCTTTAGCCTCGACAGCAGTGTCAATGCCGAGTTCAGAGCATAGCTCTTTCCAGTTTCTTATATGTCCTCTGTATTCTGTTAGTGATACCATAAAAACACCTCTGTGAATTGAAATTGCATTTATATTATAGCAAATTCTTATAGTTATGTCAATCAGAATTTGTCAAAGATAAAGCAGAATACTTTGTTCATAATTTGTTCATTGAAATCGACTCAATAGTGTGCTATAATTCAATTATTGATTGGCGGTGATTGTATGAGTGTTGAAAGAAATATAAAACGAAATATTCCTGAAAAAGAAGAAACTGCTTCTGAAGGTGTTACAAATCAAAAGAAGCAAATTATTATCTGGTCCGTTATTATTGGCTTTTCACTTATTGTGCTTCTGATTGTTGTTGTATACAGCAGACCCGTAAAGCTTCTAGAGGATATAGACGCAAAAGAAATCTCAGTGATCGAAGTAACTGATGTTCAGAATAAGAATGATTTCAAGATAGAAGACAGCGGTCATATAAAAAACATTATTAAAGATATATCATCATTTACATATAGAAGAGACGGCTTTTCAACCGATGATTCAAAAGCAGTATTTAAGCTTGTATTCAAGAATAAAAAAGGAACAGAGCTTGCGTCACTGAATCTGGTCACACCCGAGATTATCAGCAGCGGAATGTTTAATTATAAAACAGAAATTTCTGAAGAAGTTTTGCCTATAGCTTATATCTGGGGATTAAGTCTCAGAGGAACGGATATTATCTCATCTGATACAGAAACATAATAGTAAAGAACCGTACATAACGTGCGGTTCTTTTTTATGAAACACTATTTTTCTATTTTTTCTATTCCATGGTTATAAACCTTTACACTGATAAAACATGAGAGGATATACAACGGAACTGACATAAGCACAAGCCTTCCGCCCCATGTATTTATGAAGTCAGTAAAGCGTATTTTATTTATTATTTCAAATAACTTTTCTATCACCTGATCTGAGCTTCCCATCCAGCTGATATCTGCAAACATTAAATAGATCATAGCAAACAGGATAATGCCTATCATTATCATAGCCTTGACCTTTTCACCTGCTTTCTGCCCTAATCCGACTATGAAAGGCGTTTCAACTGCCCTCAGAAAGAGCATAATAAACAGGAAGATCAGTATAACACCCGAAACATTCGGTATATCATACTCAGGAAATGCTTTTCTAACAATTATATTCACTATAAGCGGGATAGCGTAGGTAAATCCTGCAACGATCAGTACGAGAGTGTACTTTGATACGATCTGTTTAACTGCTCCTCTTGGAGTTGACATAACGTAATATCCCCATTTTTTGCGTTCATCGGTTTTGAAATAGTTTGAAGACATAGCTCCGCTGATAAAAAATGAAAAAGCAGAAAATGAAAATATTATCAATTTGAATAGTATCCCCATTCCGGAGATAGTTGCATCCGGATTATCACCCACAAAGATCATAAATACCATGCCATTCATAAATATAAGCACCAAAAGCAGTATCAGGAGATTTTTCTTGTTTGTGATAATATCTTTATAAAGAAAACCAAGCATTAATTCTCCCTCCTTTTCAGAGCCTTTACACTCAGAAAGTATAATGATACTCCAAGTATAATAAGTATAAGCGGAACCGACCACCACAGATTATCCTTAACTGTATCTGCTATCTTTGATAAATGTAAGTTAAGCTCAGCAGTTGCCTCGTGAGGCCATTCACCGTTATCATCAAGCTTATAGCCTCTGCTTTCCAGAAAGTGATCGAGATACATAGAAAAACCAAAAGCTATCCCAAAATACAATCCCATATAGATACAGCATAGAATAGCAGTCGCTTTTTTAGTATTACCCTTTAATAAGATAGTAAAATACTTGTTCAAGCAGAGCATTATAAAAGATAACGCTCCTATTCCAAGAATGATAAACAGCATCCAGTAATCAAATTTTATGCCATATAACGCAAGAGCTATAAAATAAACAATAAAATTTATAACTGTAGCGCCTGCAAATCCAAAAGCATTGTAAATATATGACGAGCCAATGATTTGCTTCTCACTCAGAGGCAGAGTATATGCATACCGTCTCCATTTGCTGATCTCATCGCTTTTGGTGTTATTGGTCATAACAGTAACGTAAAGTATAAAAGCGAGAGCCAGCGGCATAATATAATACATATCCTTTTCAACAATCATTATTGTTTTATCGGAGAGTTTCCCGATATTTCCGTAAAGTATCGACAGCTTCACCAGAACAAACATTACAAAAGTGATAAAATAAGTAACAAGTCCGATGACAGCAGTCTTCTTAGAAAGATACAGCTCTTTAAGCATTAAGCCTTTCATCAGCCCCACTCCTTTTTCTCTCTGTTTACATAATAAAGCATTATCTCTTCAAGAGTTGTCTGGTCAATAACTGCACCCGAATACTTTTTCAGACATTTATCTTTATCGTTTACAAGAGCTTCAACACTGTAATCGTTTATTCTTGCACTTATGATGTCATTCTTGTCAAGCTCTGCATAATCGCTTTTAGAGCACTTGATAAGTCCATGAGAAGAAAGTATATCATCTTTATAGCCTGTCAGAAGAAGCTTACCCTTATCAATGAAGGTAACGCTGTCGGCTATTTTTTCAAGATCCGACGTGATATGCGATGACATAAGAATAGAATGGTCTTCATCCTGTAAAAACTCAAGGAAGATATCCAGTATCTCATTTCTGACCACCGGGTCAAGCCCTGTTGTTGCTTCGTCCATAATAAGCAGCTTTGCATTGTGCGAGAGTGCCGCAGCTATCTGCACCTTCATTTTCATTCCCTTTGAGAATTTGGCAAACTTCTTTTTAGATGGAAGTGCAAACTTATCAAGATAGCTTTGAAAGGTCTCCTTACTCCACTGCGGAAAAATGTTCCCGAGAACAGTGTTCAGCTGTTTTGCATTAAGCTCCTCATGGAAGGGAAGTTCATCAAAAACCGCAGAAATACTCTTTTTAATTTCGATTTCGTCTTTAATATGGTCAAGTCCGAATATTTTTATCTCACCCTCATCGGGCTTGATAATATTAAGTATAGTGTTTATTGTAGTCGATTTACCTGCACCGTTTTGTCCGACAAAGCCCATAATACTGCCCTTAGGTACATTAAAAGACAAATTATCAAGTGTAAAGCCGTCATATCTTTTGGTTATTCCTTTAATTTCGATTGCATTCTCATATTCAGCCATTGCTATCGCCTCCATAGATCATGTCTATCATTTCGTGCAGTTCTTCAGCACTTATACCGCCTGTTATTGCTTTTTCGCAAGCAATAACAATATGCTCTTCTGCTTGTTTCAGAAACTCCTCCCGCACGAAATCTTTATTCTGTTTTTTCACAAAGCTTCCTTTTCCGGTAAATGACTCAATAAACCCGCTTCGTTCAAGCTCCTCATAAGCGCGCTTAGTTGTAATAACACTTATCCTGAGTGCCTGAGCCAGACCTCTCATTGAAGGAAGGGCGTCCCCCTCCTTGAGCTGTCCGTTCAGTATCTGTGCCTTTACCTGCGAGACTATCTGTTCATAGATAGGCTCATTCGACTGATTTGAAATAATAATATCCATGTGATCACCTTGAATGTATATATTCGATATACACATTATACACTATATACACACGTTTGTCAATACCTTTTTTCAAAAAAAGACCGACAGTTGATTCCTGTCGGTCAAATCATTATATAACTTCAATCTTTATCTCTCCGTGATAATTCGGAAGAGGTATCCTGTACTTTTCATCAAGCTCGGGTCCGCATGAATGAGAGCCGACACCAGCCATCATAAAGTCAGCACAGATAATATTTTTATCATGTTTTACAAGTTCATAATTATGTGCTTTATTTGCCAGCTCTTCCTGTGTGTATTCAGATGCATTGAACGAAAAAGTGTTATCTGAACTGAACCGAACACTTGCTTTATCCGAGCAAACTGTCATATTAGTACAGCCATAATGAGAAGAATTCTCCTGAGGTCTTATATAATCCTCATGCATTTGTGAGATTTTCGCAGTAAAGTTTCCGATATATGATGAATGGTGCTTATCAATATAGCTTTCATAGGGACCATAGCCATAGTAATCTACACTGTCAAAGCTTTTGTCAACAAACATTCTCAGTCCGAATCTTGGCAGGAAAGTCAGCTTTTCTCCTGCTTCGAGATCAGAGCAAACTGTCAGAACACCATTGCTGTCAAAGCGATACTCTGTTTTTACTCTTGCAAAAGGTTCAAAAATGCTCTTTCCAAAAGCCTGCTTTACAATAATTATAACTTGATTATCGCTTTCTATTAACTCAGATGAGTATACTTTAACATTATAATCATTCATGTAAAGCCTGTACCAGTCGCCTTTCATTGTGTCATTATCGGTTGGCGCTCTGAAAAAATTATATTTTACAGGCTCATCGGTAATAACAGTACCCGATTTTTCAATTTTGTCAATAAAGCCAATCCGCTTATTGAATCTGTAGCTTGTATCACCTGTATTTACTGTAATAAAAAGTTTTTCTTCACTATAATTAAGCTTTTGATCCTTTACATTTATGCTCTTTTCCGAGCCTTTTCTGATAACCTGCTGATCGAAACATATTTCAAAACCTTTATCATAAGATGCCGTTGTCTGCTTTGCTGTAAAGATAAATCTTACATAAACAGTTTTGTCTGTTTTCGGTATATCAGCATTCACAGTAATATCCATAAAGCTGTCAGGCTGAATATCAAGATCAAAATCTACAGCTTCTGTTTTACCGCCATCAAAGGTAAGCTCATATCTGCCGTTAAATATATCTCCTGCATTTGTGAATTTAAGCAGATTATATAACCTGAATTTATTATTACTGATCTTTTCACACCTGACAGGTCTGTACACCTGCTTAACTTCAAGAAGTCCCGTATGCGGAGTTCTGTCAGGATAAATAAGACCGTCCATGCAGAAGTTACCGTCATTATGAAGCTCTCCGAAATCTCCGCCATAGCCATATTTCGGCTTTCCATCATCTGTTTTTCCGATAATGACACTGTGGTCACACCATTCCCAGACCAGTCCGCCGCAAAGCCTTTCCTCACTGAGAAACAACCTCATATAATCTTCTAAATCACCGGGGCCGTTTCCCATTGCATGACAGTACTCACAAAGTATATATGGGCGCTTGTTTCCGGGGTCAGACAGATATTCTTTGATAGCATTGATTGGCGGATACATTTCAGAGACAAAATCAAGCACATCATCTGATGTATCATCAAGCTTATGTGTACTTTCATAATGAACAGGTCTTGTGCTGTCAAGGCTTTTTACAAGCTTTGCTGCGTTTCTGAGATTCTCTCCATATCCGCTTTCGTTTCCAAGCGACCATATAATAACACTTGCTCTGTTAATATCACGTCTGACAAGGAGCTCTTCACGGTCAAGAATAGCATTCTTAAATCTTTCGTCTTTAGCTATCAGAGCAATTCCGTTATAGTTTTCGGGCTTCGACCATTCAAGATTCTGGAAAACATTTACACAGCCATGAGTTTCAAGATCGCACTCATCTATAACATAGAAACCAAACTCATCACAAAGCTTGTAAAACATAGGAGCGTTAGGGTAATGCGATGTTCTGATAGAATTGATATTATGACGCTTCATCATGATGAGGTCATTCTTCATCTGTTCAACTGTACAGCAGTAGCCTGTTTCGGCATAGCTGTCATGTCTGTTCACACCAAAGAGCTTTATTGCCTTGGCATTCACCATGAGCTTACCATTTTCAACAGCAACGCTTCTGAAGCCTATACGTTCACCGATCTTCTCTCCGTTAAAAGATATTTCAAGATCGTAAAGCTCAGGCATTTCCGCATTCCAGAGTCTGACATTTGTAATCTCAGCTTGGTAAAATCCGTTCTGAGTTTTTCCCTCAGCTATAAAATCACCGTTATAAGATAGCTTTAACTCAACATTATCAAAAGCACAGTCAAATCTGAAATATCCATTCATATCAGCCGTAATTGTATAGCTTTCTATGTGATTGTATGGTCTGCTGAGTACATAAACATCTCTGAATATCCCCGAAAGCCTTATCTTATCCTGATCTTCCAGATAAGTTCCTGTACACCATTTAAGTACAGCAGCACAGATTTCATTTTCACCTTCGTGAAGATAATCTGTTATATCAAACTCTGAAAGTGCATGAGAAACACAGGTGAAGCCTGCAAATTTTCCGTTTATATACAGATAAATACAGCTGTCAGCACCTTCAAAACAGAGTATACGCTTCATTCCGTTCGGCTTAAAGCTATATGATTTCTTATACACACCTACCGGTATTTCATCAGGTACATAAGGCGGGTCAAAAGGAATAGGATAGTTTACATTCGTATACTGTGCCTTATCAAATCCGTAAAGCTGCCAGTTTGATGGTACAGGAATAGTCCTGTCTGAGTCAACAGAAGGGAATTCGTCTTCAAGATCAATAATACTGTCATAATACCTGAAAGACCATTCACCGTTTAAAAGTTCAAACCTTGATGATCTTTCACGCTCATCAAAACAGTTTTCATCAGCCGAAAACGGAATATAATAGTTTCTTTTTGGCAGTGTATTAACATGAAAAACATCGAAGCTTTCATGACAGTTCATCTGACCTTTTGCTGAGTTTTTATCTGAAATCAATCTAATATCCATAATAATCCTCCTTTGATTTTTTATATTATAACACAGATATTCGGAAAGTCAATAAGATAAATTTAAAATAGAACGAAAAAATCAATATCTGACCTTGTCTTTTTAAGTATTCCACCAAATTAATTATAAAATATAGCGGTGATACTTGAATTTTATCGCAATATGTGGTATAATAATCTGGAATTTATCCTAAGGTAATACTATATTTCTTTGATGAAAGGTGATCTTATGGGAGATAAAAATAAAGATAAACGCAATTTTGAAATTCCAAGACCTGTTTTTCCTGAAAGGGCAGTTATTACCGCAGGTATGCCCTATGGAAATAAGGAGCTTCACTTTGGCCATGTAGGCGGTATGATGGTTTTTGCTGACGCCTATGCAAGGTTTCTCCGTGACAGGATAGGCAAGGAAAATGTTATATTTGTAACAGGAACAGACTGCTATGGCTCTCCTATTGCTGAGGGCTGGAGGAAAAAGGTCGAAGCAGGAGAGTTTGAAGGCTCTCTTGAGGATTTTGTTCAGTCAAATCATGACAAGCAGGCAAAAACTCTTGATGACTACAGCATTGCTCCTGATCTGTTTGCCGCATCAGGCCTTGGCAGATCAAAGGAGATACACGCTGATGTTACAGATTGGTTTTTAAATTCACTTTATAAAAAAGGTCAGCTTGAAAAGATCACTACAATGCAGTTCTTTGACGAAAAGGCAGGAGTGTTCCTTAACGGCAGACAGGTAATAGGCAAGTGTCCTGTTGAGGGCTGTACTTCAGAAAAGGGATATGCAGACGAGTGCGATCTTGGTCATCAGTATATGCCTGAAAACCTTATTGACCCTGTCAGCACACTTACAGGCGAAAAGCCTACTATGAAACCCGTTAATAACTGGTATTTTAAGCTCTGTGATTATGAAGAGATACTTAAAGACTGGGTAGCTGAGCTTCAGAAGAGAAAGGATATCAGACCTGTTGTCTGGAAAACAATATCTGAGTTTCTAAAGCCTCCTGTTATATATGTAAAGCGTGAGTTTGAGCAAAAATATCTTGAAATAAAGGATAAGCTTCCTGAACACGAGTTTCTTGAAGAGCCTAAAAAGCCTTCATTTACGATTGCTTTTACAAAGCTTTCTGACTGTGAGGAGTCCTGCAGAGTTCTCACCGATAACGGCATAAGATACAGAACCGGAAAGAAGCTTGTTCCGTTCCGCCTGACAGGTAATATCGAATGGGGCGTACCTGCACCCGACTTTGAAAATGACGGAGATGCTCTGACAGTCTGGGTATGGCCTGAATCACTCTGGGCACCTATTTCATTTACTCAGACCTATCTTGAAGAGCAGGGTAGAGACCGTACCGAATGGAAGGATTACTGGTGCAGCAAGAAGTCACAGGTGTACCAATTTATAGGTCAGGATAATATTTATTTCTATGGTATTGCAGAGCCTGCTATGTGGATAGCCCAGCAGGAAAGTGAAAACAAATCTGCCAGTCCCGCTGAGGGAGAACTGCAGCTTCCTTTGATAGTTGCAAACCATCATATTCTGTTTCTCGATAAGAAAGCATCAAGCTCAGGTTCAGTAAAACCGCCTATGGCTGATGATCTTCTTAATCACTATACAGCAGAACAGCTTAGAATGCATTGGCTTGGTCTTGGTCTTGGACAGCGCTCTGTAAGCTTTATGCCAAAACCATATAATCCTGATGCAAAGCCCGAGGATTCAGATCCTGTGGTTAAAGACGGTCTGCTTCTTTCAAATGTGTATAACAGGATTATCAGAACTGCTTTCTATACACTTCAGAATAAGCTGGACGGTATTTTACCCGATAATGAGCCTTCGGAGCAGATTAAAGCAGATGCTAAAAAGGCTGTGCTAGATTATGAGCGTCATATGTCGAAGTTTGCTTTCCATCAGTGTACCTATGTGCTCGACAGCTATATCAGAAACGCAAGCAAGTATATGTCAAAAACCTTAAAGCCCGATGAGCAGACCGAGGACGAGCTCAAGCAGGCGCTTGCTGATATATTCTATATAATAAGGATAGCTGCAGTTCTGCTTCACCCTATGGTTCCTGAGGGCACCGAGAAGATACGTGAGTATTTACAGACTGATGAAAAAATCTGGTCGTGGGATACTATCTTTGAGCCGCTTACCTATTTTGTCGGTACAGGACATAAGCTCAAATTCCTTCCTCCGAGAACAGATTTCTTTACAAGACATCCAAGCCAGTTTGAACAGTCAGCTGAATAGCTTAAAGATAAGAAGGGAAGTTATAAAATGAATTTCAGAAGATTAAAAGCAGGTATTCTTACTGCTGCTGTATGCCTTTCTTTTGCCTCCTGCGGACAGAATACCGAGGGAGATGTAGATGATGTTTACAAAGCACAGCACGAGGCATCTGCATCACAGGCTGATACCGAGTCAAAGACTGAGAGCAAAGCGGCAAATACTGATACTGATGTAAAACCTGTGGACAGCGCAGAAGAAAGCGAGCCTGCTAAAGATGATCGTACAGGTACTGCAACTGTTCACCTTGTATGCGCAGGTGATAATCTGATACATGATAATATATATGTTGACTGTCAGAAAGATGACGGAAGCTACGATTTTACCAAATGCTACGAGCCATGCAGAAGACTTATTGAGGGTGCTGATGTAGCTATACTCAATCAGGAGACCCTTGTAAACAACCTGTATGAACCGTCTACCTACCCGATTTTCTCTACCCCGACAGAGGACGGAGATGCAGTCGTTGACCTCGGCTTCAATGTTATATCAATGAGCAATAACCACGTTCTTGATAAAGGCGCTGACGGTCTTATAAACTCGCTTGATTACTGGGATTCAAAGCCTGTAGTTCATTACGGTGCATACCGTAACGAAGCTGATTCAGAGGATATCAAAACAATGGAAGTAAACGGTGTAAAGTTTGCGTTCCTTGGCTACATGGAACACACTAACGGCTTCTTCCTTGATGACGATGATGACGTTGGAAAGGTTGTATATCTCGAAGAAGAAGACGTAATTAAGCGTCAGGTAGAAAAAGCAAACGAAATGGCTGATGTAGTAGTTGTTTCCTGTCACTTTGGTACCGAGATCGAAAACGAAATCAACGATCAGCAGAGATATATGGCTCCGAAGCTTGTTGAATGGGGCGCTGACCTTATAATCGGAACTCAGGCTCATGCACTTTCGACCTGTGAGTACATTGATAAGCCTGAGGGCGGACAGGCATTCTGCTATTATGGTCTCGGAAACTTCTTCCATACTATGTATGATGCAAATTCTCTTGTTGGTATCTTAGGCGACCTTGATGTAGTAGTTGACTTCGATACCAAGGAAGTAAGCTTTGAGAACGTAAAGGCAATACCTGTTATTTCTCACTTTGAGGGCGTTGCCTATGATTCGATGTGGTATAACTGTGTTGTATATCCTATGAAGGATTACACTGACGAGCTTATGGCAAAGCACCTTATGTACGGTGACGGTTTCTCATGGGATTCGGTAAATCAGAGCATTTCTTATGTACCTGATGAATTCCTTTCAATCGAGTAAAAATAAGAGCACTCGCAAAACGAGTGCTCTTTTAATATATCTATTCGTTTGGATATTTCATACCCCATTCATTACGGCACTTATCCATAATTTTCATTACAGCTATCGTTGATTCATGCGGTATTATTCTGCTTTCGCTCAGCCCCATTGAAAGGCATCTGTGAACCTCATCTATTTCGTATTCGTAGCCGTTTACAATATTCGGAATATTGACTTTTTCAATCTCCTTGGCATTTCTGTCATATAGTGTCGCCTCACAGGAGCAGAAAAACCAGTTCCCGAGAACTATAAGTCCTTTATCTCCCGAAATAACTGCGTTATTTGTATTCGGTATCTCAAAGCCGGAATTGATCGATGCAAATGCTTTTCCGTATTTAAGAAGAATTGTATTGCTGAGGTCAACTCCGTCTTTTCCGATATGTGCAGAGCTTATAATTTCAGTTGGCTCATAACCCAGTGCATCAACAGCTAACGTCAGCGGATACACTGCAAGGTCAAGAAGCGCTCCTCCTCCGCAGGCAGGGTTAAAGAGCCTGTCATTTTCATCATATTCAACTATATTGCAAAAATCTGCCTTTACATATTCTACCTTGCCTATTCTGCCTTCGCTTATCCACTCAAGCGCTTTCAGATAAGAAGGTCTGCACTTCATCCACATTGCTTCCATAAAGAATACGCCTTTTTCTTTTGCAGCAGACAGCATTTTTTCAAGCTCAGTCATATTAAGTGAAACTGATTTTTCGCAAAGAACATTTTTCCCGTTTTCAATACATAGCATCACATCTTTATAATGACTGCTCATAGGTGTTGCAATGTAAACAACATCTATGTTACTGTCTTTTGCAAGTTCCTCATAGCTTCCATAAGCATTTTCAAAGCCAAACTCCTCCGCAAAGGCAGAGGCTTTTTCTTTAGTTCTTGATGCAACAGCATAAAGCTCTGCTTCGGGAGTGCCTGCCAGTGCTTCGGAAAATGTTCTTGCGATTCTTCCTGTGCCAATAACACCCCATCTGAATTTACTCATAATATCACGCCCTTTTAAATTACAGATTAACTCAGAACAGATCAGAAATTTCCATATACTTTTCAATGATATTCTTTCCCTGATCTTCCGGATTCAGATCAACATCTTTTGCTCTTGCTCTCAGCATATCATTATCTTCAAACATATCATAAGCTAAATTATGCTGCATCCACTCATCAACCATATCCTCAGGTACACGGTACGATACCATATCTCTTCCATGAAGAGGATTTATCTCTATAAGCGCCTCACAGATAAGAAGCATATCAGCTGAATTTCTTATTTTATATGAGTTAACAATCTTCCAGTTATCAGGAGTATACTGAGCAGTATATGTTTCACTGTCATAGGTAAATTCAAAATTAGTATTGTTTCCATCAACATCATGTAGATTAAGCTCATCAACCGAGCTTAAAAGACCTGTCTTGTTATCATAAATGCTTTTTCTGGAAGTTGTAGTTTCATCTTCAGGGGTTGTCATGGAAGTGACCTGCTCTGTGAGATTAGTCGATTCACCCGACTCAGTCTGAGCAGATGTTTCATTTTCTGACTGAGAAGCAGCGCTTGTTTCTTTACTTGATTCCGCTATTTCGGAAGAGCTGTCTTTTCTGTTGGCAGCACAGCCGACAACTACAGTTGCAAGCAGTGCAGCACAAATCATTAATTCTTTTTTCATTGGAGCACCTTCCTTTCATTTCTTGCAGTATTATATCACATATTTAATTATTTGTAAAGTCATTAATAAATCATAATACAATAAAATTCGTTTCTAGAGCCTATCAGTGAGATGACAGAGCTTTTAAGAAACAAAACAGATACTGACTATTCTGCTTTACCGGCAGAAGCAGAATTACATTTCAAAAAACTCAAAGAACTTGCGGAGTAAACTAAAACGGATAGGAGCTGATGCCCTTATCCGTTTTTTATTATATCTGTAACTATTGCAGTATTATCACAGACCTTGAATTTTATCTCGTATCCTGCAAAGCCAAATCCGTATACACGCTCAGGATCGTCTTGATAAGCAGGTCTCGGATCTTGTTCAAGAATTTTATTTAGCGCTGCAAGCTTGCCGGCAGGGAAGTTCATTGAAAGCCTTTCAGGTATATAAGTATCCAGAAGATGAATTTCATTATCAACAATGCTTCCTTTAGCGTCAGGCTTGCAATCACTAATTGAAAGATAAGGTTTAATATCATAGATCGGCGTACCGTCGACCAGATCAGCGCCTCTGACTTTTAATATAAAGCCGTTTTGCTGAGTATAATCAACTTTATCAAGCCTTACACAGGAAAGCCCCAAAGGGTTTGGTCTGTATGGTGAACGTGTTGCAAACACTCCTACACGCTTATTTCCGCCAAGCTTCGGAGGCCTTACAGTTGGTGACCATTCTTTTTCTTTGTTTTCGGAAAAGCCCCAGATAAGCCACAGGTGGGAGTAGCGTTCTATCTCACGAAGTGCTTCAGGAACTCTGTATTCAGGCTCGAAAATTATTGCAGCTTCAAGTTCATCTATAAGTCCGCTTTGCCTTGGAATTCCGAATTTAGCAGGGAAGTCGGTTTTAATATAAGCTATGGGCTTTATTTCCATGATGATCACCTCTCTGAAAATTATATTACTTTTTTTGTAAAATGTCAAATTTTTTATCAGCACTTGACAATTTTAATAATTCATTATATAATAGTAACAAAGAAGTAAAATGAGGTGATATTATGGCTGGGATCCATGCTTCCGGAGAGGATTATCTTGAAGCTATTCTTATGTTATCTGAAAGAAATCACGGAGATGTCAGAAGTATTGATATATCGAGAGAACTTGAGGTAACTAAGCCTAGTGTATCTAACGCTATGAAGATACTCAGAAACGGCGGTTTTATCCTGACTGATAAAGACGGATACATAACGCTTACCGATGAGGGTATGGCTATAGCAACTAAGATATATGAAAAGCATAAAGTACTGTCATTGTGGTTAGAGGATATGGGTGTTGGTCATGAAACAGCAGTTGAAGATGCCTGCAAAATAGAACATGTTATCTCTGATGAGAGCTTTCAGTGCTTAAAAAAGCATCTGAAAAAGTATCATGATCTTGAATTGAAAGAAGAATAATAGTTAAGCCTCGCAGCATTTAACTGCGAGGCTTTTCTCTTATACTTTTTGTCCGCAAGCACTGCAGAACTTAGCATCAGGTGATTTAAGCGGTGCACCGCAATGTGGGCAAACAGCAGGCTCTGACTGTACCGAAGCCGCTTCCGGTGCAGCAGAAGGCTGCGGTACAAAAGGTGCAGGCTGTCTGAAGCTGTTCATGTCAGGCTGTGCAAACTGATTTGGAACAGGCTGCTGATTGAACCGGTCAGGCACTGCTTTTTCAACTCTCTCAACTTCAACGGTGTAGGTCTCACCGCTGAGTCTGAGTGCAAGACAAAGTCCTGCAAGAAGAAGGAAAAAGCCTGAAATCAGAGGAATGCAGTATGCTAATAGCTGACAAACCTTGATAAATACAGTCTGGTCAGTATCACTAGACTTTATCTTTGAGATAGAAGATGACAGTTCATCAATCATACCGAAAATCGGCAGCAGCATTGAACCAAGCGTCGGGAAGATGATAAGAGATGCTGTAGAACTTGAAAGGTTTTTCTTTCCTTTGTTCTTAAACAGAAGTATCATTACTACCAGTGACATAACAGCCATAAACACACTTGATCCGTATAAGGTAAAATACCATGTGATCTTTCTTACAGTACTGTCATAATCATAGAGGAACATATAATCAACATCATGCCTAAAAACAGCATTATGGATTAGTGTTGCCAGGGGATCAAATGCTGCTCCGACAGCTCCGAAGAAAAGAGCAATAATCGAGAACACGCACATCAAGGTGGTTGAATTGGTCATTTTTTTGGAAATTTTGTTTCCCATATTCTATACTTCCTTTCAAGAAAAAACTTCTAAATTAATAATACTATCTTTTTAACAAAAAGTCAATAGTTTATTATCAGGAATTTTAGACATTTGAGTCATTTTCGGAAGTTTTCTCCGTATTTTCTTCCAAAGCAGAGTTTATCTTATCTATAATCTGCTTTTCTTCGGTGTTTATAGGCTCATCTGTATTGTTTTTTACCGAACTATTATCCTGAACAGGATTATCGGATAGTCTTGCTATTATCTTTTTATAGAGTTTGCCATCCTTGTACTCAAATATAAATACAATAAGGAGCATTACTACACCGAACACACTGACTATAATACCGCCCTTGAAATAGTTAGGTGAGAAGTTCATTGTAATCCTGTTTTTGCCCTTCTCAAGCGGAATAGTAATAAGGCTGTCAAGTGACTTTTCAGGTTTAACAGTTTTTCCGTTGACAGTAATTACCCAGCCGCTTTCATAAGGAATTGTAGTAAAGAGCACATTATCGTCAGATGTGGAGTTACAGAAGCCTTCAACACAGGTGTCCTCAAATTTAGTTATAGTCAGAACCTTACTCTGAAGTTCTTTACAGGTTGAAGCAAAAGCATCATAATCAAAAGTATAGAAGAACTGATTTCTCCAGAATGCTTCATTATCATCATTCTGAACTGTAACCCTTATTCTGAGAATCTTATTCTGATCGTATTTGCCTAAATTAAGTATTGAGTAGTCATCTCCGACAAAAAACTGTCCGACATACTGCATTGGATCCTTATTTTCTTTATATTCTTCTTCGTCTTGAATATAGATGTTACACTTTCTCTCATATTTGGTTGGCAGATACATATAAAGATAAGAGGTCTTATCCATTTTAACAACATAATCTACATGGCATTCAGGATTTGAAGAATCAGCAGGGGTGTATTTATAATGACCGTCAGTAAGCTTTGCAGTCGCAACATTAGCCATTTGTGATGACAACAGATCAAGCTTGGTGAAATACTCATAGTCATTATCTGCAAGCTTATTGAAGATACGATTCTGATTAAGGAACGGATCATCTTCATCAAGGATAATATCTTCTATTTCGGGATTGCTTACTACTCCAAGTCCGAGGGCATTCGGATTCTGATAGAATTTATAATAAGTATCGACCTGCTCACCTTCATGTTCAAACTGATGAGATTCATGAGTTTTCTTTAGCTGAGTAACAAGCTTGTATTCTTCAGGAACACTTAATCTTGAGTCTGAATAGGTTGTATCGCCTGTTTTATCAATTAAGTATTTGATATCAAACAAAGCATCTGTCATAAAGGTTGCGCCGTCATACTTAGTATAGTTACCGCCGTATGCATATCCAAGCTTATGAAGCATAAGAAGCGCAGGTGAGTTCATGGTAGAGCTTGAATGAGAAATACCATAATAGCCTGTAGCGATAGGGTCATTAACAGTTCTGTGGAAGGTAGCCTCCATTCTGTAGAACTGATTCCGGTCAAAGTCCTTCATCATGCTTACTGCATCTCTTAGTTCAGAGATATATGGCTCGTATGAAGAATACTTACTGTAAGCTACATCAGCGTCGATCTTATCAATAGTATCAGCACAGTTCAGGAAAAGCTCTCCTGAAATTACAATTACAGTTATTATACATACAGATTTAGACTTCGGGTACTTCTTTATAAGGTACAATAACAGGAAATAAACTGCCATTGCGATCATAGATACCCATAGACCCTGTATTACATTATATGGCTCATGATCTTCGTTAAATTTAGTTTTAAACAGCTGGAAATGGCCGTAATTTTCACGTTCACACCAGAACAGGAAAACCATAAAGCCGAAAACAGCACCGCCTATGTTCTTAAATGTGACGCCGTCGAGGTTTTCAAATGCTCTGAAAGCCGCAAACAGAAACAGGAAAGAAAAAGCAAATGAATATCTGAACGGAAGCCAGTTTGGTACCTGAAAGCCATGCATCATTATATCTATAGGCTTTAAATACATAAGAATAACTACAGCAATCATCAGAATGCCATGAGAAGCCTTTTCCTTTACCTTGATCTTCTCGTTAAGGAAGTAAAGCGGAATAAGCAAAAGTGTCAGTGTTCCGCAGTAGATCATAGGCATTCCCTGTGGATATACAGTATCATAGGTAAGAGGGAATAGCTTAGTAATAAAGGTCAGAAAATCAAACTGCGTAGCCATATTAAAATCAGGCTCAGTGAATTCAAATTTTCCAAGCTTCAGAGAATAATAAACAGGAATAAGCACCCAGCAGGCACAGCATATCGCTATCAGTGTACCAATACCGAACTTAACTATCTTGGACATGAATTTCTTAGGAACAATACGCCCATCTTGTCCGAAAAAGCAAAGGCAGAAGTACATAAAAGTAAAAATACCTACCATATATCCGATATAGAAATGCGCAATAAACATAAGTGTCAGAGGAATAATATACGGCAGGAGCTTACCCTCATTCACAAGCTTATGAACACCTAAGCAGATCAGCGGAAGATAAATAAGTGCGTCAAGCCACATTGGATCCATAAGCTGAACTATCATATATGACATAAGTGCATACATGATCGGGAAAATAACAAGAGAAGCGGTCCTCGGAGGCTTCTTTGAAACCTTTTTAAGGAAATACATAAACGAAACTGAAGCAGTTCCTATCTTGGCAAGCTGCAGGATTAGAATTGATGTTACCATCATTGTTCTCGGAAGAAGCAGAATAATTATCATAAAAGGACTTGCAAGATAATATGCAAAAACGCCGAACATTTCACCGCTAAGGTTTCGTGACCAGTTGTAGATAAAGCTGCCGTCGCCCCAGAAGGCATCTCTGAATTGTTCATAATAGTATACATACTGTCCGTTCAAATCAAGTACAAGGACTGAGCTGTCTCCGACCGGGAAAATATTAAAGAAAAGATATGCTCCGTACATTATACCGGCAGGCAGAATAAAGACCAGAATGTACAAAAATGCCATTCTGTGCCTGTAGCAAAATGAAGCATATCTTTCAAAAAGTGTCTGATCCGGACGTTCTATTGATCTGGTTTTCATTTTTTATCTTTCCTTTGTTCTTTTATCTGGTTTTTTGTAGTCTTTTTTAGCAATATCCCGAACTATATATCTTGGTCTGTGTTTGATCTCTTCATAAATTTTTGTAATATAAAAGCCTATTATGCCAAGACTGAACATAATAATGCTGGAAGTTAGAAGCTGAAGAATAATAACTGTAGGGAAGCCTTCTGCAGAATTTCCCAATATTTTCATTACCAGAGTATGTACTCCGAGTATTACGGATATAAGAAATATTATAACACCAAATACCGTTACCAGCTGTAAAGGCGCTGATGTGAAAGATGTTATATTGTTTATTGCAAATTTAATCAGTCCCTTAACAGTCCATTTTGAAGATCCTATTTCACGTTCAGCAACATCAAAGTATATCGTTTCTGTTTTATAGCCTACCCAGCTCGACATAGCCCTGAAAAAAGTAAGACGCTCCGGCATTTCGTTAAGTGAATCAATAACGGAACGGTCTAAAAGCTTAAAATCTGAAGCCGACTGCATATCAAGCCCGCTCGAAGAACCGATCAGCTTGTAAAAAAGCTTTGAAAAAGCTCTGTATACACCGTTTTCTTTACCTCTGGAGCGCTTTTTACCTTCGACTATGTCAATATCGTTATTCAGCCAGATATTATACATTTCTATCATGGTTTCAGGCGGGAACTGTAGATCACAGTCCATAAGCACACAGCAGTCTCCTTTTGAAGCTTTAAGACCGGCAAAAATAGCGCTTTCCTTTCCAAAGTTTCTGGAAAAATTTATGCCCATAATATGCTCATCAGACTGTGCAAGAGCACAAATCAGCTCCCAGCTTTTATCGGTTGAACCGTCATTTACAAAAATAAGCTCATAGTCAATATTCTCTTTATCAAGAATCTTAGATATTACCGAAGCTGTTTTAGGAATGTTACCTTCTTCGTTATAGCTAGGGATTATTACAGAAAGCATATTTTACTCCTCATCATCTGCCGTCTGGCGGTAATAATCTGTTCTTAACTTGAAAAAGCGAACAGCAGCAATAATAATAAGTACATACAAAACTAATTTTCCGATAATCATCAGCACCGCAAAGAAATCAGCAGTCTGCCTGTAGGGAAGAAGTATGTAGATACAATTTGATATATAAGTAAACACAGTGACAAAGTACACTTTTTTCAATGTGTCACCCATTTTTACAAGATTTACAGTATCGCTGAGCAGCTCTCTGTTCTTATCAATCAGCTTATATAACATATCCATGATATAAACAGAGACCAGAACAGCCGCAGCCCATAAAACAAGGCAAATTAGCTTTGCAGCCCAAGGTATTACTTCAACCTTTCTGCCCATATCAACTATCATTCTTAAAATTAATGTGCCTGCCGCCGAAGCTGCACAAACAATAATATAGCTAACAGTGATTGTTTTAAGCTTGTCCGGATTTTTAAGCTTATCTTTCAGTTCAATAAGACCAATCAATACAAAAACAGTTCCTACAAGCTTGATTATGTAGCTCAATGGCCAGTCGTAATTAAGCATAAACAGTAAAAAAGGCGTGCCGAGCACTAAAAAATTCATATTTCATTCCTCTAAATTTTGATACATAAAAATACTATTATATTATATACTATTTTATTGTGAATGTCAATAAATTTACAGATTTGTCTTGAAAGAGAAGTGAAGATATGGTATAATAGAGAAAAATAAATCGGAGGTAATCTTTATGAATAAAATACTTGTAACAGGCGGTGCAGGCTTTATCGGAAGCCATACCTGCGTTGAGCTCCTTGAAGCAGGCTATGATATAGTTATAGTTGATAACTTCTCAAATTCAAAGCCTGAGGCACTCAACAGAATTAAAAAGATAACCGGCAAGGATTTCGGATTTTATGAGGCTGATCTGCTTGATCTTCCTGCTGTTGAGAAGATATTCGAGGAGAATAAGATAGATGCTGTTATTCATTTTGCAGGTCTTAAAGCTGTAGGTGAATCAGTACAGAAGCCGGTTGAATACTATCATAACAATATTACAGGAACTCTTATGCTCATTGATGCTATGAGAAAACACGGCTGTAAGAAGATTGTTTTCTCATCTTCTGCTACTGTTTACGGTCCGGTAAATAAAGCTCCGTACACCGAGGATATGCCGACATCTGCTACCAATCCTTATGGTTATACTAAGGTAATGATCGAGCAGATACTCAGAGATGTCTGCGTTTCCGATCCTGAGTGGTCTGTATCGCTTCTCAGATATTTCAATCCTATCGGAGCGCACAAAAGCGGC
>OCVV012854291.1_pt1 | contig 32450 bp, 22 predicted proteins | sample 1539721 | NCBI WGS metagenome assembly OCVV01 (sample SAMN02144230, study PRJEB22623) | gut metagenome | biome: sheep rumen | host: Ovis aries | place: New Zealand | reverse complement strand
AAGCAGGCAATGAGGGAGGATTATAGTTACTCTGGCTGGGATAAGGGTCACATGGCACCGTCTGCCGATATGAAATGGTCTCAGAGTGCGATGTATGAGAGTTTCTATTTTACAAATATCTGCCCCCAGAATCACGACTTGAACGGGCGTGATTGGCACGCCTTGGAGAATCGTGTGAGAAACTGGGCTCTCAAGTATGGGCGGGTGTGGGTTGTATGTGGGCCAATCGTGAATGAGAAACAATACGGAACTATTGGAGACCGAAACGTCATGGTGCCAGATGCCTTGTTTTAAGGCAGTTCTTCGTCAGGATGGTGATGGCACTTATCAAGCAATCACCTTTGTTTTCAAAAATGATTCTTCACGTCAACCCCTGAAGGATGTTCTGGTTTCAGTAGACAGCCTAGAATCGCTTATCGGCTATGATTTGTTCCTAATCTTGATGATAAGGTAGAAGTGGTAGTGGAGTCTTTGGCATCTTGGGCGCACTGGCAGTAGAAAAGCAAGACGCAGCAAAAAGATTGCTGCGTCAGTTTAAACGTAATGGGTTACTCTTTTCAATATTACCTATAGTAGCGCTGATGGGCATTCTACTCCAAGAATAGCAAATAGATTTTCCCTGTCCAGATCAGAGTATCCATACTCCTGGGCAGTCGACAACATGGCTATATAGTCTGGTGTCGTACGGAGGAACTTCCGCTTGAAATAATCCTGCTTTATGTACGCCCAGAAAAGATAGAAGATGCCTCGTGGTTCAATCGACACCGCGGCATTGAGCATTTCTTCTATTTTATCAATCTTAGGGCGCGGAGTAAGAAAAGCCTTCTGACCTCCTAAAAGAGACACCGCCGCGTAAAAATACGTCTCCGGATTATCAAAGTCGTCCTCAATGGCTTTTTCGAACGCATCAAAGGCTTTATCGTACATCTTCAATTTGAGATAACACATTGCCACGGAATTGTTTAGCAAAGTGTTATCCGGATTGGCCGCAAGGGCTTTCTGATATGTTCGTGCATATTTGTTCAACTCCGGCAGAGGCATACTAGCTACGCTGGAAAAAGTTGAGATAACGATAGGCCTACCACAGGAGCATTCTTTCTGGCCAATGGTTACCGGACGCCCGCACCCAGGGCATTCTAATTCTATATTCTGAATATCCATACTTTAGTTCTCTAACCGCAACTTGCTATTACGTTTGGTTGCTAAGGAAATAATCCTCTCTACAGATTGCATCATTGCCACGGTATCCGTTGAAGGGTCGCTCTCTTCAATATCCGCAATTTCCTGAATAATACTATCCTCAAGTGGTTTTACAGCTGGGCTGGTTTTGGAAGGGCTGGTCGATATCAAATCATATGCTTCCTCAATCTTCTTAACGAGCGTCTTGTCCTTCACGGTTCCCATCAGCAATTTCAGACGTGCTGAAGAATCCTTAATATATTTTAGTTCTTCTTCTCTTTTCGCCTGTTGATCTGCAGTATGCTCATTAGATAGCAGATTTGCTAGCAGGAAAATCGCAAATATCCCAAACAATGCTACATTAATCAACAATGTGGCAGTATGCTTCTCGGGCTTGGCAATCATAACAATCACCCCGATAATGAGGGTTATCAAGAAGTAAGCAGAAGACGCAACAAATAAGGGACGCCTATAATCAGTAGATACTGAACTCTTCCTAACCATCAACGGGGTGCAAAGCAAAACAACATATGAAAATAAGATTGCACCAAAAGAAATCCACACGGCCGTGTTATTATCGGTTCCTGATAGGGTGAAAAAGAACACCAGGAACATGATAACAAATACAGTATCTAATGCGAGCCAAAAGAAATTCGTCCGTTTCATAATCTACATCTGGCTAAGGATTTCACTCTTCTTTGCATCAAAATCTGCTTGCGAGATAAGACCCATATCAAACATCTCCTTAAGCTGCTTAAGCTTCTCCATTATCGGGTTGCCGCCTGTCGAAGGATTCTGAATGGTTTGGCCTTGCATAGTTTGTTGACCCATGCCACCGAAAATTCCTCCTGCTGCTATACCGAGTCCCAATCCGGCTCCAGCGGCTGCAATACCACCGCTTCCTGGATTCTTTGCAACGTCTTTAAGAATGTCGACCTGTTGCTGAGCCGCCCAATTCTGACCAAGGTAGTTCATTCTTGCTCTATCGGTGATCATCTTCTGGATTTCAGGATCATCAGACGTGGCCTTGCATGAAGCGACCGAGAAAGCATCCAACTTTAATCCATATTCTTCAATAATGGAGGCAATATGGGGCTCAATCTCAGCAGCGATCTCAACCGTATTACGAACAGTCTCAAAAATAACCTTTCCAGATGCTTTCAGCCGGTCGATGGTTTGGCTTAACGAGTTGACGATGTGCATTTGGAATTCGTTGGCAAAATACTTTTTCAACCCTTGCTGGGTCTCGAAGTCCACATTGTTGCCCAGAAGCTTTGTAAGGAATTTGGCTCCATTATCAATGTGAATCTTGAAAGCGCCATAAGACTTCACATTCAAGTTTCCGAATGTGTCATCGAAATACTGAATGGGAGACATTGTACCCCATTCTATTTCCTGGCTATGAGCCGTACGCACAAAATAGACAACACAATTGAATGTACTGATGCCTCCAGAGAATGCGTTACGAAGACGACTGATAAAAGGATAGTTTTGGGTGGTAAGTTTATATGTCCCGTTAGTAAATGTTTGCTCAATGACGCCTCCCTTGATGAAGATTGCCTCTTCACCAGGCATTACAATGAGGGTAGAATTCGTATTGAAGTCCTCTTCCGGCTGACGCCAAATCAGAAGATTGCCATCTCCAGAATTCTTGATAACATCTACCCAATGTTTTTTCCCACCAACGTAGGCGGATTCATTTGGATTTTTGTTGTTAAAAAGTCCCATATTAACGAGAATTAAGGATACTCAATAAAGCAAACCGTGCCGCAACATTTTGATAATCGGTCAAATATGAGACGAATTGCCTTAAATATATTATATTTTTTCAGTGCCATTGATGCATACACAGAACAGGAAGGCATACAAACACATTTGCGACGAGTCTGCTCTGATGCATAATGCTGATATAGTTCGATGCTTGTTAAGAGAATATACTTGAGAAGTAGAAGGCAAAACCCACAGATTACGTATGCGTATAAACGCAAAAAGTAATTGAGGGGAAAGGTATCCCACTCAATTACTTTATATGCGGATAGGCCAAAGAATAGTATCAATGAGATAAGTAAAGACAAAAACAGGACTGACACTACTCGAATGATGGCGGTTCCCCAGGTAATACTGGGCCGTGCTAAAGAGTGATAGCGTCGATACTGTTCTGCTATGATTGCCTCATTGCTCATTATGCTTGTTTCTTCTCGCGAAGCTTAGCCTTCATGCCTTGCACGGCACCTTCTGTGTAATCATTCTGGTCCATGGCGCAGAAGAAGGAATCTCCAGGAACCACAAGTTTGAACTGAGTGGTATCCACCTGCTGGATTTCGTCCTTTCCATTCTTTCCTTCGACCTTGACCTCCTTGGACTCAGATACGGTAGAGAAGTTGGTAATGTCTTTGTAGAAATACTCTTCTGTGCGCTCCTTATCTTTCTTCTCATCAAATGACATGGTCTTCTGATAGAGATAAACCTGAGTATCAGAGAAGAATAGCCAGGACACCTGATACTTTGAACTTCTCCAAAGCTTATCTTCGCCCTTCTTCGCATAGCTGTCTTTGTCAAAGACATATCCTTCGAAGTGTACCGGCTCAATTTCCTTTAATTGGTCTTCATCAAGGCCAATCTTATCCATACCTCTTTGTTTGAGCTCCGGTACTCTTTTCTGGACGAATGCGTCATACTCGGCATCCGACATTTTTTTGCGCAAACAGCCATCCACGAGAAAATACCGGATGACTTCTTTTTGCTCGGGAGTCTTTCCTTCATAGGCCGCCCGTACATTTGCGGGATCGCGGAAGAGTTTGGAGTAGACCAGATAGGCCACTACCAGGATGACGATAATCCATACAACTGCCATAATGATACGATAATTAATAGGTTTATAAAAAAGTGTTAATACTATGTCGTTAATAAATACAAAAAAACACGAGCGCTCCTTGCTCGTGTTGGGCCGTCGGATGACCATTAGCTGACAAGTCACGCCCGTGTAAACCACGGACGTTTACGACTTGTTCCTTTAGCTAATCTCGTTAATTGAAATTTCCGACGTTTCAACACGATGGAACAAATTGCAAACGCATTTGTTGTATGTCCTATCAGGTGTCAAGACACCTAACAAAAGACAAAGATAACATTTTTTCTTGCAAATCACTAGTGTCCGGAGAAAATTTCTCCGATAAGATTTTAACTGTTTAACTTCAATAACTTACAAGCTTTAGAAAATTTTTCGATTAGAACTCAGTAGCTTTGCGGACCAGTCCTAAGACGCCATCCGCAAGCCATGAACAAAGGAAAAACAATCTTCGCTCAGATCATGTCTCTCTTCAATGAATACGAGTTCAAGAAGTGTGTCGACCGCTACTGGGGTGACCGGCACGCTATCAAGTTCAACTGCCGTGACCAGTTTATGGTGATGAGCTTTGCTCAGTTCACCGACAGAGCCGGTCTGAGAGATATTGAGACTACACTTAACCTCTGCGGAGACCTCTACCGGTCTGGCATCAAGGTGATGGCCATGTAGAAAAAAGTACTTACCTTTGATGCGTTGTTGATGGATGCCGGTCGTAAAGGCCGCCTTTCACCAACAAAAAAAGAAGACTCACATCTTTCAGCATCGTGTCAACGGAAACAGTACGTTTGACAACCACTTTAGGGGAATGGACCTTCCAATGTAAACCGGTCCAGTAAATGTGTAAACAATCTTAGTTTAACCGCCCCAAAAGTGTCAACCTTTTCTAGTTAAGGTCACCCCCTCTTAACGAATTGCCAAAAATGTGATTTCTTTTGTATATTCATTCCCGAAAATGTGATTTTATTCTTAGATTTGCTATCGAAAAAGTGATATACAATGCAATTGCTTAAAGAAAAATAGACGGATTCCTGGCTCAATGGAAGCAGAATCCGGAAAGGAAACCTCTCATCGTCAAGGGCGCGAGACAGATTGGGAAGACGGAATCGATTCGCGCATTTGGCAAAAAGAACTATGAATCTGTCATAGAAATCAACTTTGTCCTTCAGAAAAAATTTCGTACCATCTTCGACAGTGGTTACGAAGTCAATGCCATTATTAAAAACATCTCACTATTAGAACCTTCCTGGAAGTTTATTCCTAATAAGACTCTTATCTTTTTCGACGAATTGCAGAAATGTCCTGATTGTGCCACGTCTCTGAAGTCTTTCAATGAAGATCGGCGCTACGACGTGATCTGTTCTGGCTCGCTGATGGGAATCTATTATGAGGAAATTGAGTCAAACGCTGTGGGAAACAAAGAGGATTTCGAGATGCACGCGATGGACTTTGAGGAGTTTCTTTGGGCAAGAGGGTTTGCTGAATCACAAGTTGAGGACCTCTATACTCATATGGCAAGCCTTACGCCCTTCTCGGAACTGGATCTTTCCACCTATATGGATGTTTTCCGGGACTATATGCCCATCGGTGGCATGCCGGAGGTCGTAAAAATGTATATTGATAATGGCCACTTTGGGGGGACATTGGAATTACCCCGTCAGTTCCTGTTGGACTACGAGGAAGATATTACAAAATACGCCAGCCAAACTGACAAATCCAAGGTCCTGGCTGTATACAACCATATCTCGGCCTTCCTGGCTAAGACCAGTAAAAAGTACCAGATCACCAAGATTGCCAGAGGGGCAAGGAACCGCGAATACATCGGCGCCGTGGAATGGCTTGAAAAGGCAGGTGTTGTCAATATATGCTATTGTCTGAACAATCCGGAGCTGCCGCTGAAGGGGAACTATGACACCGATACATACAAAATATACTATCACGATACCGGCCTGTTAATCGCATCTCTGGATGAAGAAGCACAGGAGGACTTGAGGGCTAACAAAAATTTCGGGACTTACAAGGGTGCAATTTATGAAAACATAGTGGGAGAAATGCTCCGTAAATCCGGCTACGACAAGTTGTATTACTACAAAAGCGACAGTCCGGCCCTGGAGATGGATTTCTTTGTTCGCGATGCGCAAAACTTAATTCCCGTAGAAGTTAAATCCAAGGATGGAGCCACTGCATCTCTTAATCACCTGATAGACTGGCCTTCATTTCCGGACATTTCCTATGGAGTCAAGTTCGGATACAAGAATATTGGCTGGGGAGGTAAGTTCTACACCTTCCCTTACTTCCTTGCTTTCCTCTTGAAACGCTTTTTAAAAGAGGCCGGACATCCTATGCAATAAGAATGTAAGAAGAAATCCGCAAGGTGGGATAGCCCTTACGTTGTGTATTTTTTAAGAAAAACCCCGTCTGACGCACGTCAGATGGGGTTTCTGGTGACTCCAACAGGACTCAAACCTGTAACCTTTTGATCCGTAGTCAAATGCTCTATTCAATTGAGCTATGGAGCCGTTTGGAGCGCCTTTTAGGCGGCTTCCTTATTTTTCAGCAGCGTAGACCTTCTCTTTGATGCGGGCCTTCTTACCGGTGAGGTCACGGAGGTAGAAGATACGGGCGCGGCGAACCTTGCCATACTTGTTAACCTCGATGCTGTCAATGAACGGGGACTGATAGGGGAAAATTCTCTCTACACCCACGCCACTGGCGATTTTGCGGACGGTGAAAGTTTTGGTGAAAGGGTCCATACCGCTGATCTGAATCACGACGCCGCGGAATTTCTGTAATCTTTCTTTATCACCTTCCTTGATTCTGTAGGTAACGGTGATTGTGTCACCGGCCTTGAACTCCGGATAGGAGGCGACTTTCTCATTCTGGAAAGCCTGCTCTGCAATTTTAATCAAATCCATAATTTCTAATTCCTTTAAGCAACTTTGCGGTTTGGCTCCTGACAAGAGGTTGCGTTTTGTTTTGGGATTGCAAAGGTAGTAACTTTTTGCAATTTGCCAAAACTTTTTTACAAAAAAATCAGAAAATATTCTTCACTTTGTCAAAAGTGGCTTTGTCTTCCCGGGTAAGGTCCGGGGTGAAGCTGGAACTCGTGCGCATCTGCTCCAGTGCTTCTTTCTCGCTACGGGAGAGTCTGTGCGGAACCCAGACCAGGAATTTCACATACAGATCCCCTACTCCGCGGCCATAGCCCTGCACGCTGGGAAGGCCTTTCCCACGCAGTTTCACGACCGTACCGGACTGGGTGCCGGGCTCCACCTTCACTTTGTAGCTGCCGTCCAGGCAGGGGATGGAGACTTCACAGCCCAGCATGGCGTCCATGACGGAGATGGTGCGGGTATAGAAGAGGTTGTTGCCGTCGCGCTGCAGCTGGGGATGCGCCACTTCATTGATCACGACCAGCAGGTCGCCGTTGACGCCGCCGTGAGGGGCGGCATGGCCTTCGCCGCTGATGGTGATCTGCATGCCGTTTTCCACGCCGGCGGGGATGCGGACCCGCACCATTTCCCGCCTGCGTTCCAAACCGGTACCGTTGCACCGGCGGCAAGGGTTGGTGACAATCTTACCCTCCCCCTGGCACTGCGGGCAGGTGCCGATGGTATATCCCACGCCGAACAGGCTCCGGGTCTGCTGCCTTACGCGGCCCTGACCGCCACAGGTGGGGCAGGTCTTGATGTCGGATTCATTGCGGGCGCCTTTGCCGCCGCAGTCCGGACAGGGGCGGGCACGTTCCAGCGAAATCTCTTTTTCGCAGCCGGAAGCGATCTCTTCCAGGGTAAGTTTGACGCTGGTACGGATGTCACGGCCGCGAAGGACCCGGTGCTCCTGTCCCGAGGAGGAACCGCCGAAGCCACCGAAGCCCGACCCGCTGCCGAAACCGCCGAAATCAAAGCCGAAACCGCCGCCGAAGATGTTGCGGAGGAAGTCGTTGATGTCCATGCCGCCGAAATCGAATCCGCCGGCACCGCCGCCCATCTGATCAGCGGCAAAGCCGAACTGGTCGTACTTGGCACGTTTGTCGGGGTCGCTCAGGACGGAGTACGCCTCGGCGGCCTCCTTGAAGTTTTCCTCCGCGGTTTTCTTTTCCGCGTCGGATCCGTTCACCCAGCGGTCCGGATGCCATTTGAGCGCCAACTTGCGGTAAGCGCTCTTGATCTCGTCGGCCGAGGCTTTCTTGTCTACGCCAAGGACCTCGTAGTAATCTCTCTTGTTTGCCATACCTTATGCTCCTACAACAACTTTTGCGTACCGGAGCACCTTCCCGCCCAGGGTGTAACCGGTTTGTACGACATCGATCACCTTGCCCTTCAGCTCATCTGACGGGGCGGGGAAAGTGGTAACGGCTTCGTGGAGTTCGGTATCGAAGTCCTGGCCTTTGGCCTCGATCCTTTCCAGACCTTTTCCCTTGAGGTATGCGGTAAGTTTCCCGAAAATCATCTTCGTGCCTTCCTTGGCCGATTCGCTGTCGGAACTTTTCTCCAGGTTGTCCAGGGCAATCTCACAGTCGTCCAGGATGGGGAGAAGACCTTTGATGGTGTCGGCCGATGCAGACCCGACGAGGGCCAGCTTTTCCTCTGCCGTACGGCGGCGGAAGGTGTCAAACTCTGCCATCAGGCGGAGATAGTCGGACTTGGTGTCAGACGCGTTCTTCTGCGCTTCTTCCACTTTCTTGTCTGCTTCCGCAGCGGCCGACTTGGCTTCTTCCAATTCTTCCTTCAGGCCTTCCAGACGTGCTTCCAGCGCCGCCAGTTTCTTACTGTCGATGATATTTTCAGTATCTTTTTTCTTCTTTTCTGACATGATAGTACACTTGTATTCGCGCACTACCCCTATCAAAATGCCTGCCAAGGGAAGCCTGGACTGCCAATCTGTCAGTCCAGGCCGGGAGATTCAACAGAAAAGGGGCTTGTGATAGTAGGGAATGCCGTTTTCCTGAAACAGCGAAGAGGCCATGGACATGGGAAGATAGAAGCCTTCCTCCCCTTCCTGGACCCATAGGTCCATGGCGTAGAAAGGAGGGTTCTCGTCCTGGAACCAGATTCCCAGGACGCTGATGCAGGTCAGGCCGGGCAGACGGGCTTCCAGGTAGTTGAAAATCTGACAGAGGCCGGTTTTGTAGAAAGGCGGGAAAGGGACGGAGTCCGGACCGGAAGGGAATCCGTCGGCATGGAGGGTGTAACCGTTGCAGGTCAGGCGGATGCGGGCCTCGCGGAGGGAGAGGAAATTGGAGGTATTCTTACTCATAGCGTTTCATTTTCCGGCAAGTTACAACGGAGGAATCTCAAATCCATTTTTTGGCAAGGCTTGCCAAAATTTGGGAATCCGCGAAAAATGATTAAAGGGCCTCCCGTTTCACATATATTTTTTGTATTTTTGTATAAAATCTGAAGAGAATGAACCCAAACGAGTTTGATGTTATCATCATAGGCGGAGGCATCACCGGAGCCGGCACCCAGCGCGACTGCGCCATGCGCGGCATCCGGACCCTGCTGATCGAGCGCTCGGACATCGCCACCGGAGCCACCGGCCGCAACCACGGCCTTCTGCACAGCGGTGCCCGCTACGCCGTAAACGACCCCGAATCGGCCCGGGAGTGCATCGAGGAGAATATGATCCTGCGGCAGATCGCCTCCCACTGCATCGACGAGACGGACGGCCTGTTCATCACCCTGCCGGAAGATGACCTGGGCTACCAGCAAACCTTCGTCGACGCCTGCCGCCAGGCCGGCATCAATGCCGAAATCATCGACCCCGACCTGGCCCGCCGGCTGGAGCCTTCGGTGAATCCGGACCTGATCGGCGCCGTGAGAGTCCCCGACGGAAGCGTCGATCCTTTCCGCCTGTGCGCAGCCAATATGCTGGACGCCAAGATCCACGGCGGACAGGTGCGCCTGCACACGGAGGTGACCGGCTTCATCCGGGAAGGAGACACCATCCGGGGCGTCCACACCCGCAATCGGCTCACCGGAGAACAGGCAGACTACTATGCCCCCGTCGTCGTGAACGCAGGCGGCATCTGGGGCCACCATATCGCAGAGCTCGCCGGCGTGAACGTGGGCATGTACCCCGCCAAGGGCGCCCTGCTGATCTTTGCCCACCGCGTGAACAACATGGTCATCAACCGCTGCCGCAAGCCTTCCAACGCCGACATCCTGGTCCCCGGCGACACCGTCTGCGTCATCGGCACCACATCCACCCGCATTCCTTTCGAGGAGTGCGACAATGTGGCCGTCACGCCCGACGAGGTCACGCTCCTCATTACCGAGGGCGCCAAACTCTCCCCCGCCCTGGAAAGCACCCGCATCCTCAGGGCCTACGCCGGTGTCCGTCCGCTCGTGAGCGCCGACGACGATCCCACGGGCCGAAACATCTCCCGCGGCATCGTCTGCCTGGACCACGAATCCCGCGACGGCCTGAAGGGCCTCATCACCATCACCGGCGGCAAACTGATGACCTACCGCCTGATGGCCGAAATCGCCACCGACGCCGTGTGCCGTAAACTGGGCATCGACAAGCGCTGTGAAACGGCCGTCACTCCCCTCCCCGGCTCCGAAGAGAAATCCTACGAAGCCGTCGCCCAGAAAATCTGGGAATCGCCCTCCACCGCCCAGAAAGCGGCCGCAGCCCGCATGGGAACACGTGCCTCCCGCATCCGCACCAGCGACCGTCACGACGAAGCCCTCATCTGCGAATGCGAGGAAGTCTCCGTGGGCGAAATCAACGCCGCCATCGACCGGCTGGAAGTGACTTCCCTGACAGACCTCCGGCGCCGCACGCGCGTGGGCATGGGCACCTGCCAGGGCGGATTCTGCACCTGCCGGGCGGCCGCCCTCCTCGCCAAAGCGCACGGCTCCGTGGAAAAAGAACGGGCCGACATCGCCGCCTTCCTCCAGGAACGCTGGAAGGGCAACTTCCCCATCGGCTGGGGCGACACGCTCCGGGAAGCGGAATATACGCAGTGGGTCTATAAACACGTACTGGGACTATGAAATTCGACACTGTCATCATAGGCGGCGGACTCGCCGGCCTTACCGCCGGACTCAGCCTGCAGAAGGCCGGGCAGAACACCGCCATCATATCTACCGGCCAGAGTGCCCTGCACTTTTTCTCGGGCACTTTCGAGTCCATCGAAGAACCGCCGCAGCAGATGCAGCGCCTCTTTGAAGAGGCCGGCATCCGCCTGCACTACGAGCGCGGCGTCCGGCTGATGCCGCTGGGCACCTTCCGGGAGTCGGCCCTCTCGTTGGAAGACATCGACATCTTCCCCACGCCGAAGATCGGCCGCAAGGCGCTGATCATCAATTTCATGGGTTATCACGACTTCTTTTCCTCGTTCCTGGCCGAAGGGCTCCAGAAACAAGGTCTTGAATGCCGCGTCCGCTTTATCAACCTGCCGGAGCTGGAAAAGTTGCAGCTGAGCCCCAGCGAAATGCGCTCAGTCCAGATTGCCCGGGCCATGGACCGCGTCTGGGAAAAGGTGGTGCAGGAAATCCGGATGCTCCTCAAAGACGAGGACGTGGTGGTGCTGCCGCAGGTTTTCGGCCTTCAGGACACTTCTGTTCCGGGCCGCATCCGTCAGGGCGTTCCTGCCCGCGTCGTGTTCGCCGGCACCCTGCCGCCGTCCGTCCCGGGCATCCGCACGCAGATGCTGCTGAAAAAGCGCTATCAACTGCTGGGCGGCTCCATCCTCATGGGAGACGAGGCCGTGAAAGCACACATCTACGAAAACCGCATCCACAGCATCGTGACCCGTAACCTGGACAGCCACTATCTGGAAGCCTCCCACTTCATCCTCGCTACCGGCGGATACTTCTCCAAAGGCCTCGTATCCAATCCGTTCCAGATTTACGAGCCCGTCTTCGGCCTGGATGTAGAATACGCGGAGGACCGGAACACCTGGTACAACCCCGCCTTCGCGGAGGACCAGCCCTACATGGGCTACGGCGTCAAGACCGACGGGAAACTCCACGCCGTCAAAGACGGGCAGCCCATTGACAATCTGTTTGTCGTCGGCTCCATCCTGGGCAAAACACAACCGCAGTTCGGCTCCGCCGCCGGACTCGCCGTCCGCAGTGCCCTCGCCGCCGTGGATGAGATTCTTCGTTGCACTCAGAATGACGGCGAAGAATCCGCAAGCAACCCCCTGTCATTCTGAGCAAAGCGAAGAATCTATAGCGATGAATCTATAGCGATGAAACTTCAAGAATATACTTCCAGCAAAGGCAACTTTGAAGAGTGCATGAAGTGCACCGTCTGCACGGCTTACTGCCCGGTGCTGCAGGTGAATCCGCTGTATCCCGGTCCCAAGCAGGCCGGTCCTGACGGCGAACGCCTCCGCCTCAAAGACCCGTACTTCTTCAACAAGGCGCTCAAATACTGCATGAACTGCAAGCGCTGCGAGGTAGCCTGTCCTTCCGGCGTCCATGTGGCTGACCTCATCCAGGCCGCCCGCATCAAATACGACACCACCCCGCCCAAACTCAGGGACCAGATCCTGGCCTCGACCGATTTCATGGGCTCGCTGGCCCGGCCTTTCGCTCCCATCGTAAACGGTGTCACCGGCCTGGGCATCACCAAAACCGTCTTGGATGCCACGCTCAAGATCGACAGGCACCGCACCTTCCCCAAATACAGCGGGCGCAGCTTCGAAGGCTGGCTCAAACGGCACCGCAAAGAACAGGCGGCCTTCCCCGAACAGGTGGCCTATTTCCACGGCTGCTATGTGAACTACAACTACCCGCAGCTGGGGAAAGACCTCGTCAAAGTGATGAATGCCCTGGGCATCGGCGTACAGCTGCTGGACAAGGAAAAGTGCTGCGGCATCGCCATGATCACCAACGGGATGTCCCAAAGCGCCCGGAAGCACGCAGAGCACAATGTCGGCGTGCTCAAAAAAGCGGTGGACCAGGGCTTGAAAGTCGTGACCACCTCGTCTACCTGCACCTTCACCATGCGGGACGAGTATCCCAGCCTCCTGGACGTGGACAACAGCGCCGTGAAGGATTCCCTCCTGATGGCCACCCGCCTGATCTACGAGAAACTGGAAAAAGGCGCCACCCTGAAATTCCGGGCCGACTATCACAAGAAAATCGCCTATCACACCCCCTGCCACATGGAAAAGATGGGCTGGGGCATCTTCTCCGAAAAGCTGCTGAAGATGATTCCGGGCGTGGAATTCGTGATGCTGGATTCGGCCTGCTGCGGCATCGCCGGCACGTACGGATTCAAAAAAGAGAACTACGAGGCCTCGCAGGCCATTGGCGCCGCACTGTTCTCGCAGATTGAGAGCGTGAATCCCGACATCGTCGCCTGCGACTGTGAAACCTGCAAATGGCAGATCGAGATGTCCACCGGCTACCCGGTCCAGAATCCCATTTCCATCCTCGCCGACGCACTTGAATGACACTAAACAAAAGCATATGTTAAAATTTCTCCAACAGCCGGCCTACCTGCCGGCACAGACCGGTCCTGAGGCCGACGCCAAGTACAAACGCCTGCGTCTGCAGGTGTTCCTCGGCGCTTTCATCGGCTACGCCGGTTTTTACCTGGTAAGAAAGAACCTTTCCATGGCCATTCCGGCCATGGCGCCCCTGGGCTTTGAAAAGACGGAGCTGGGCTTCGTCCTGGGTCTGAATGCCGCCGCCTATGCCCTTTCCAAGTTCCTGATGGGAAGCGTATCGGACCGCTCCAACGCCCGCATCTTCCTGCCCCTCGGCCTGATCCTGACGGCCATCTCCATGTGTTTCATGATTGTTCCCATCCAGTGGATCGGGGCCGACCACAAAGCCCTGGCCATCCTGGTGATGGGCGTACTGAACGCCTGCGTGGGCTGGTTCAACGGCATGGGCTGGCCTCCCTGCGGACGCGTCATGACGCACTGGTTCTCTCCCGGAGAAAGAGGAACCATGATGAGCATCTGGAACTGTGCCCACAACGTGGGCGGTGCCCTGGTGGGTCCCATGGCCACCTACGGCGCAGCCTGGTTCGGCAGCTGGTTCTACGGCGCCCACACGGAACTGTACTTCCTCATCGGCACCTTCGCCTTCCCGGCAGCTGTGGCCGTTTTCATCGCCCTGCTGGCCTACATCCTCCTCAGAGACACCCCGCAGTCCTGCGGCCTGCCTTCCGTGGAAGCCTGGAAGAATGATTATCCCAAGAACTACTCGGCCAAACACGAAGAGACCCTCACGGCCAAGGAAATTTTCTTCCAATACGTGCTGAACAACAAATTCCTCTGGTACATCGCCCTTGCGAACGCCTTCGTGTACATGGTCCGCTACGGTTGCCTGGACTGGGCGCCCACCATCCTCACGGAAAAGGGCATCGACCTCAAGAGCGCCGGCTGGGCCTACTTCGCCTATGAATTCGCCGCCATCCCCGGAACCCTTCTCTGCGGTTGGATGTCCGACAAACTCTTCAAGGGAAAACGGGCCCTCCCCACCATGCTGTTCATGGGACTGGTCCTGGTTTTCATCGTCCTTTACTGGCAGTTCATCGACAACCTCACCATGGTCATCATCAGCCTGATCGGCATCGGCTTCTTCATTTACGGCCCGGTGATGCTGATTGGCGTCCAGGCGCTGGACCTGGCTCCGAAGAACGCCGCCGGAACCGCCGCAGGCCTCACCGGATTCTTCGGCTATTTCCTGGGCACCTTCATCCTTGCGAATACGGTGATCGGCTGGGTGGCCCAGACCGCCGGATGGAACTGGACATTCCTCCTGCTGATCGCCGCCTGCGTCCTGGCCATCTTCTTCATGGGCCTAACCCTGAAGGAGGAGAAGCGCGCAGCGTAAAACGCTGACCATTAAAAAGAAAGACGCAAGCCCGTAAAGGTTTGCGTCTTTCTTATTGGCATCCGGAAACTACCGGACTTCCGTCACGACCAGTTCCAGGCCGTCTACCCGGATATTGGCAGTTCCGATGTCGGTAATCCTGAGGTTCAACTTGTCAACTCCGTCGGCAATGGTGACCGTGCAAGTAACCGTATAGGTATTCTTGGTCGCCAGGTCTAACTTGGGAACCGAAGTCGCGCTGAGTTCACCTACCGTTACGCCCGTTGTCGCACTGGTCACCTGATGGCTGGCCAGCTGGGTATTGCTCCTGTAGGTAAAGGTAGCCGTCTTCACGCCCGCACACGGGATTCCGCTGATATCGAGATAGCCGCCATTTTTGGCTACCAGCAGATTGTAGCGGTAGTCCTCATTGGTGATATTGGCCGCAGTATTATAGAAGACCAGGCCGTCCGCTTTCAGGGCCGTCCCGGAACCGCCTTCCTCATACGTTACGTCCACGTTGCCAAAGGTCTTGGTTGTCCGGGCATCGGAGGCGCTGTAGGCCGAAGGCGTCTGATTGGCCGTCGCACCCTGCCACCACTCCGTGAAAAGGCTGGTTCCCACTTCAACCGAAGCTTCGGGGTCGGCCACCTTGATGTTATCCAGATACCAGCGGTTCTGCTTGCGCGTAGAAGTGACGGACGGGTCGGTATTGGTCGGACGGATGGTGATGCGCGTTTCGGGAGTGGCACCCAGGATCTTGACCTTCGCATGCTGCCATTCGAGGGTGGTCTGGTCGCCTTCCGTCGGCTGGGCCGACTCGATATTCCCGCTTACCGCCGTTCCGGTCGCGGCAATGGTACCGCCGCCGCTCACGGTCACCGTCAGGGTCATGATATCCGGCTTGCCGGCCGCGGTCATGCACCATGCCCAGTCGAAGCTCAGTTCCACATCCTTCGTACCCGTGACATTCTTCAGGGCAGGCAGAATGATACCGGAGTTGTAAGAAGTCTTGCCGAACTTGAGGTAGTTCTTCATCATGTACAGGGTCTGCTTGTTTCCGTTGTCCGGCGTTCCGTCAGACCAGTCCTGACCCTTCCAACCCCAGATATAGCCATAGCCACGCCGCTGCAGTTCGGCCAGGGCGGGTGCCAGGGCTTCCGTAAACATGTTCTTGGCAGAACCTACCGTGTTGGACGTAATGTCATCCGGAGCATCGGCAGACCAGGTGGAGAGCCATTCGAAGTCGTCCATGAAGTAGATACCGGCGGGATACTCGGGTTCGGGTTCCTTACCTGCCTGCACCAGGGTGAGAACGGATTCCACTTTTTCCGCCTCATTGAAGAAGCGGACGGTACCGGTCCGGGGTTCGGTCGATTCATTGGCCTCGTAGGTCACCGTATACTCGAACCAGTCGACAAGGGCTTTCGTTACGGGAACCGCTTCCACTTTGATCCAGGCGTCCGTCGTTTCGGCGCTCACCTCCACGTTGGACTGGACCTTGACGTCAAGGGTACCTTCCAGTTCATTCACTTCGGCCTTGTTGCCGCCGGAAATGCTCACGAAGGGATCCAGAATCTGGCCTGCAGCGCTCTGCACGACATTCACCACCTTCTCAGAGTCTTCGGACACGATGCGGATGACACCCTGGCGGAGTTCGGAAAGCTGGCTTTCCGCGCAGGTCACTTTCACCACCAGGGGCTCACCGGCCACGCCTTCTTCCTGATCCAGAGTAAGCCATTCGGCCGACGTGGACACGGTAAAGTCATGGTCGGAAGTGATGGTCAGTTCCTTGGGATCGCCGGGCGTTCCGTTGAAGGTGAGGAGGTCGGTGGACGTTTCGATATTGGCATATACGGGATCCTTTTCGATACCGCTGCCTTCCTTGAGGATGATGATGCTGGGTTTGTAGGTGTCGTCGTCGGGGTTGGTCACGGTCAGACGGCTGGAAGCCGTGGAACGGGCCGCCGTAGTGCCGCCGCCGCCTCTCCAAAGGACGGAACAGCGCAGACGGATCTGCAGATGCTCATTGTTCTTGCGGAAGGTGATGGGCATGATGAGCGGCTGGTTGGTGTTGTTCTCATCGGTGGCAATGTGATAAGGGGCCTCTTCACCGGCCTCAGTCGTGTATTTCACATCAGGGGCCAGCTTCCATTCCTCTCCGTCCAGATACTCCAGCACCCAGTATTTCATGCCCCACTTGGAGGAACGCATCTCAAAGGAAATCTGGACCTCGGTTCCTGCCTTGATGGCACCGTTTCCATAGAACAGCCAGTAGTCGTTCACCCAGGGTCCCGTCACACGGGGATTGTTGGCCTGCACGTCCAGATTATAGGAGCCGGCGCCATCCGTATGTTCCAGGTCGTAAGGAACATATTCAATGTAGCCGATACCCTGGATGGGGTCGATGCGGGGCGTGTCCTTCGTAAAGGTCTTCGCGTAGTTCACGTCTTTGCCCATCGCCCAGCGAAGCGGATAAGGAATGAGCGTCTCGTCGGTTCCTTCATCTTCCACGGCGGTAGCCACCATGTAACCGGTCCCGGAGGCAACGCCGACTACAAAACCCGTCACGGTCACTTTGTGGAGGTCAACCTCGGCCATATTCAAAGACGCCAGCGGATCGATCAGCTGCACATTGGCACTTCCCACTTTGAGCGTCCCGTTCACCAGGGATCCCTTGAGCTGGACATAGAGTACGCCGCCCTTGTACTCCCCTATCTTGGAAGTCATATCGGGCGCGTCGGCATACGTTACCTCGCTGTTGGAAAGGACAGTGATTTCGTCCGTATTGAAAACGGGGCCGCCATAGAGGGTGGTCTTGGATCCGTTAAAGGAGAGGACATCGCCCAGTTTCACACCCGTGCCGGTGGCATAGATGCTTCCGCTGTCATCCTTGAGGACAAAACCGCTTTCCGTCAGGGCGATTACCTGGGCGCCGCTGACTTTGCCGACGCTTCCGTCTTCGAGGGAAGACAGCTGGGAGAGCGTGTACGTGTCCACTCCATAGTAGGTGTCGCCGTCCTGATGGACAGTGATGATCATGCTGCGTTCACGGAAACGGCCCTGCAGGGTGATTTTCCCTTCACGGGGCGTGTCAATGACACTGCCGGTGGCATTGTCCGCCACGGAAATCGTGACGGAACCCATGCCCTGTCCGGACAGAGGAGATACCTCGATCCACGGACTGTCTACATCAATGGCCCAGTTGCCATCGGCATAGATAGAGAGGGTCTGGGACGGGGCGTCGGTAGCAGCGAAGACCACATAGGACTCGCTGGCGCCGACCGCCTTGGCTTCCCCCACCTCTTCTTTCTGATTGCAGGAAGCCAGCAGAACACCGGCCGTCAAGGCTGCAAAAGAGTATATTAAAGTTCTGATTTTCATGGTCTTCATGTATTATTTAGTAGCCCAGCCAGGGTTCTGGACAAGGTTCTCGTTCAACTGGAGTTCCTTCTCCGGAATCGGGTAGAAGTAATGCTTGCTCTCGTCAAAAGAGTGGCTGACAGATTTCAGGGCATCGCGCACGCCCGAGGTAGCAGGCTCGCCGCTTGCGGGATCCACCAGATAGAACACTTCGTCCGTGCCTGTCGGATTGGTTTCATTCGGATCAAAAATCTTGAACTTTGTTCCGCTGGCGGAAGAAGAACCCGTGTAGAACGTGTATTTGCTCTCATCGCCGAAATCATAGGTTCCGGGGCCCGGAATGTACATGCCATAGAAGGGCTGGTTCAGGCAGTAGCCGGCTTTCCAGCGGACGAGGTCGAAGTAACGGCCGTAGCCCTCCTGGAAGAGTTCGATGGCCCGTTCGCGACGGATCTCAAGGATAACTCCCTGATTGGTGCCGGTCACATTGGGATAGCCGGTCGTCTCCGACATCAGATACGGATCCGGGTTGGCATTGGCGTCGGCCATAACCAGATTGGGCATGCCGGCGCGGTCGCGCAGCAGCTTGATGGATTTGTCAATGTCGTCCTGCGTGAGGGTTCCCAGCTCGGCCTTGGCTTCCGCAAAGGTCAGAAGGGCCTCCGCATAGCGGTATACCGGCATGTCGTTCGAGGACTGGTCGGCATAATAAGCGCCCATCGCATAAGGCTGGATGTACTTGATGGTCTGGTAGCCGGTCTGGCAGTAGCTGAATTCAGGGCCGTCATTGCTGACGCCGGGAACCTTCCAGCTGTAGCCGGGGGTCCGGATGGTCTGGGCCAGGCGCGGGTCGCGGCCGCTGACTTCCTCGGCAAAGGGCTTGGTTTCCCAGCCGGGCAGGTCGGTGAAGCGGCTACCGTCGGCCATCAGATAGGAATCCACCAGCTTCTTGGTCATGCCGAAACGGGTGGCCGTCTGGTTGGTGATTGCCCGGGAGCAGTCATGCTTGATTCCCAAAGCCGCGTCGTAATTCACAGCCAGGATGATCTCGTCGGTGGAGGCGTTGTCCGAATTGAACAGCGACAGATAGTCCGTATCGGGGTGCCCTGTATTGTGAATGGTATAGGCGTTGGAGTTCATAAGTTCCTCCGCGGCCTCGGCAGCAAGCGTCAGGTAGTACTGATAGTCGTGTGTCGACCCGTCGGCTGCCGTATACGAAGTGGCAAACGGGGCGGGGTCGCTGTGATACTTGCGGAAAGTACCTTCGAAAAGGCAGAACTGTGCCTTCAGCATCATGGCCGTGTATTTGTTGACGCGGTAGGCGGTCTGGGGCGCAGCGGCCTTTCCGGGAAGGTCACGGATGGCGACATCAATATCCTCGATCATGTGCGAAAGAACGGTTTCACGGCTGTCTCGGGGAGAATACAGGTCTTCGTCGGCCGATCCGATCTCATGGTCGATCCACGGAACGTCACCGAACTTGCGGACCATGTCGGCATAATAGTAAGCACGCCAGAACTTCACCAGGGCGGTGTATTCCTGAACAGCCTTGGGGTCACTGCAATTGTTGATATTGGCAAGAAGGGTATTCATCTTGCGCAGGTTGGTGAACGACCAGCCGCCGCCCGAAGCCGGGACGGTGCGGTCGTTTCCTCCGCGGATGAGCGCAGAGGGATTCATGCTCACGAAAACGTCGCTCTCTTTCTCGTAAGGCGTCTTGTCCAACAGATTGTTATAGAAGGTATTGGAGAAAAGCTGCAAGTCTTCGGCCGTCTTGAAATAAGCATCAGGCGTAAGCTGTGACTCCGGAGAGAGCGTAAGCACCCGGTCGCAGGAGGCGACAAATACAGAGGCAATGGCCAATAATATGATAGTATGCTTTTTCATAGTCGCTTCATTTATTTAACGATACATACAGCTACACGGTTGGACTCGGCCGATGCCGAAGCATCTTTGTCCGAGCCGACGGAAGAGTAACGGATGCGGCTTTCGGAAATGCCGGCATTCTTAAGCATACGGACCACCGATTCGGCACGGCCGCGTGAAAGCTCACTGTTCCTGTCGGCCGATCCCGTGGTGGAATCGGCATAACCGATGATAGTGATGACGGCCTGCGGATTCTCGTCCATAATCTGGCAGATGCGGCCCAGTTTCAAGGCCTCTTCGGGACGGATCTCCGTCTTGCCGATCACGAAGTACAGATCGTCGGTGTATTCACCCTGGAGGTTGTTATTCACTACTTTCTCCACTTCGACGACCTTCTCGACAGGAACTTCCACAATCTTCTCCTTGATGACCTCGCGGACCACTTCACGCACCTCGGGAGCAAGGGTCGAAGGTTGGGAAGAGGTGGATTTGTGCTTGCCGGCCTTGCCGCCGAAAGTAATATCCACACCCACCATGAAAGTCTTCTGCCAGGGATAGGAGGTATTGTTGAGGTCGCTGGTAGGATTTCCGTCACGGTCGAAGCAGCTTTCCGGATCCAGATGGTTCGTTACCTTGGTGATCGGGGACCAGTAGGCAATGTTCTCACCGGAAACATAGACGCGAATCTGCTCAAAACCGATCTTGTTCAAGAGTTTCTTCGGGAGGTTATAGCCGACGGTGAGGTTCTTGAAACGCAGGTAGCGGATGTTCTGGATGTAGCGGTCGTTCACGCGGCCCAGTTCGCCGCCGCCATTGGAGGCCACATTGGAACGGGGACGGGGGAAGTACGCATTGGGCGTCTCTTCGCTCCAGCAGTTGTCCAGGAAATTCTTGGCCAGGAAGGTAGGATAACCCAGGCTGTAGGGACCCCAGAAGTCAAAGTTGTAGCGGGAAGGATACCAGTAGTGGTTACCGGTTCCCTCGAAGAAAGCGCTTACGTCGAAACCGGCCCAGGAGAAGCCCAGCTGGAAGCCATAATGCAGACGGGGCAGCGAGTTGCCCAGATAAATCTGGTCACCGTGCTCGGCCAGGGTGTTCTTGCCGATACCGACGACGCCGTCGCCGTCCAGGTCGGCATACTTCAGGTCACCGGCCTTCCAGCCGCCGTTCAGGTTGGCGTTGAAGTAAGACTGATCTACGGCCGTGGTATATTCATGGGCCTCCTCGTCACTGGCGAAAAGGCCGTCCACATGGAAGCCCCAGATTTCACCCAGCTCCATGCCTTCGTAGTAATTGGACAGAAGCTTGGTGGCATTGTTGAAGCGGGTAATATTGGAACGGAACTCACTGAGGGAGCCTTTGACGAAGTATTCGAAATCTTTGCCGATCAGCTTGAAGGAGTCTCTCCAGCTTAGGGAAAGTTCATAGCCCTTGGTGCGAAGGTCGGCCGCATTCATCTGGGGAACGCCGGCACCATAGACGGCGGGGAGATCCATGCCGTCCGTAAGCATGCCGTCGGTGTCGCGGATGTAGGCCTCGCCGGTGAACTCGAGTTTGTTCCCGAAGAAAGCCAGGTCTACGCCCAGGTTGGTCTGCTTGGAGGTTTCCCAGGTCTTGTCGGAGGCCACCGGATCGTCCAGGTTGGTATACCGGGCCATGGTGGCGTCGCCGAAGTTATACCCGGCGAACGTCTTGAAGTTTACCAGGCGGATGTAGGAGAAGTTCGCCACATTCTGGTTGCCCAGGGTGCCGTAGGAAGCCCTGATCTTGAAGTTGTTCACCACAGGCCTGATCGCGGCGAAGAAAGGTTCCTCGCTGATGCGCCAGCCGACGGATACGGAGGGGAAGAAGCCCCACTTGTGCCCGGCGGAGAAGCGGGAGGAACCATCATAACGGGCCGACGTTTCAAACAGATAGCGTCCTTTATAGTCGTAGTTCAGACGGCCGAAGAAACCGCTCATCCGCCAGGCAGACTGGTTGCCGCCCACTTCGGGAGCACGGGTGTCCGTGGAGATGAGGGCCAGGTCTGACAGTTCGGACGTGATGAGGTCGTACCCCTTTGCATACACTCTCTTGTAGTGATAGTCGTCATAGTTGAAACCGCCCATTACTTTCAGGTTGTGTGCATCGGCAAAGCTGTGCTCGTAAGTGGCATAAACGTTCACGGTCTGGCGGACATATTCCTGGACGGACTCCGTCATGTAGTTGTCGAACGCACCGGTATTCTGATACGTGGCCGTTACACCGGGGTACTGGGAATAGGTAAGGACATTGCGCCGGTGCGTGTCGTGGTTGTTATAGGTACGGTACGTGTAATTGGCCCTGAGCGAAAGCCCTTTGAGGGGCGTAAGGACGAGTTCCGTGGTGTTGGTCAGGTCAGTGCGCTTCTGAATGTTCAGATTGTTGGAGGCGAAAGCCCAGTGACGGCCGTTGGCCACACGGTAACCCAGCGCATCTACACTGTAAAGCCATGTCCCGTCAGGGTTCTGAAGCGGGAAACAGGCCGGAGCATGACGGTCGCCGAGAGCAAAGGAATCCTGAATGTCAGCTATGCCGGGATAATCGTAGGTTCCTACAAAGAAGTTGGTATTGTTGCTGATGCTGGCCCACGGGGTAATCCGGGCGTCGATCTTGGCGCGCAGATTGTATTTCTGATACACGTCGGGACGGACCTTTACCATACCCTGCTGCCGGTCGTACTGGCCGGAGAGGTAGTACTTGACATCCTTCGAGCCGCCGCTCACGCTGACGCTGTGGTTGGTGGTCGGGTGTACGTCATTGTACAGTTCATGCCACCAGTCGGTGTTGGCATAGTACTTATACTTGCCGTCCTTGATGACGACCCAGGGACGTTCAGGGTTCTCGGTCTTATCGTTGATACGGCTCAGGAGTTCCATCATGTCTTCCTGCGTGTAGTTCACATAATTGGAACCCTTGCTCTCGTACCAGAACTTGTTCAGGGTGTACACGGACCAGTAACCCGTGGTTTCCCAGTCGGTGGAGGTAGTGGGCATTTCCACACCCCAGCGGCCGCTGTAACGCACCCTGGCGCTCTCGTCCGCCTTGCCGCTCTTGGTGGTGACAAGAATGACACCGTAAGCGGCGCGGGCACCGTAAACGGCTGCGGAGGACGCATCCTTGATGACGGAGATGGATGCAACATCCTGGGGATTGATGCGGTTGAGGCTGCCCTCGACGCCGTCGATAAGGACCAGCGGATCACCGCCGTTGATGGAGGTGTAACCACGGATGTTGAGGGAACCGGTAGAACCGGGATTACCACTGGACGTGGTGATGTTCAGGCCCGGAACCGATCCCTGCAGCATGGTGGACAGATTATGGGCGGTACGGTTTTCCAGCTGGGAACTCTCCACGGCAGTCACGGCGCCGGTGAGATTCACTTTTTTCTGAACGCCGTAACCGACCACCACTGTCTCTTCCAACATCATGTTGTCCTCCTGGAGGACTACATTCACGCGGCTCTGGGACGCGGGGACGTTTACCTGAGTGGTTACATAACCCAGGCAGGATACCTCGAAGGCAACCTGCCGGTCATCCACACGGATGGAGAAGGCACCGTCCGCTCCGGTCACTGCGGCATTGTTGGTACCGGGGACCATGACGACAGCGCCCACCACCGGTGCGCCGCCCGTATCCTGGACGACGCCCGTGACAACCCGGTTCTGGGCATTCAGGGACCAGAGGGCTCCCAAGGCCAAAACCAGGGAAACAGCAATTCGTTTAATCTGTCTCATAGTTTATATTGGATTAGTGTTTATAAGTCTCTGTATCAAAAGCTTTAGGACGCTTCATGGATTCCGTGTACACGTTCCCAAAACGGTCCGTCACCTTGATTTCCAGGGTAGAAGAGGCCGACGATGCCTTCACCTTGAAGGTATGGGCGTTCGTGGTCGTCGCGAATGTGGCTTTGGAGTTCTTGTTGATGCGTTTGGCCGTATAGGCAATCAGGTGGAGCGGATCCGGAACGGTCACCTGGGAGGACGCAAGGACCGACCCGTTTTCCGTCACTTCCAGCTTCCAGGAAGGATCCCAGTTCCAGACATTGACATACACTTCGTTTGTTGCATCCGGCGTTGCCCAAAGACCGGGCTTGAAGTCGGCCTTATAGGTTTCATTGGTAGCCGAAGGAATGTACTTGTCGGCTGTAATGAGGATGTTGTTCCGGTCATAGGTGCGGAACTGTTCCGACACGCTGCTTCCCGTAGCCTTGTACTGCCACTGGAAGTCTGTCCCGTTCACTTTCAGGATGGTATATCCGCCGGGAGAACCGTCCTGGCCGATGTGCACACCGGGCGTCTCCTGCGCACTCCACCACCAGGTTCCGCAAATGGACCCGGCATTGTGTTCGAAGATGTGGTTTGTGGATGTCTTGTCCACATTGTAGATGGTATGCGTATGGGCGGTGTATACATGCACCTTGGGATACTTGCTCAACAGGGCGGTCAGTTTGGAAGCACCGTCCATCCTGACGGAACCGCTGGGATTGTACATGGGAATATGCATGGAGACCACCAGAGGCGTAGACGTGGGCACAAAGGCCAGGTCTTTCTGGAGCCAGTCAATCTGCTGGTCCACCAGATGGTCGTTATAAGTACGGACATAGCAGGGATTTCCCTTTTCATCCGTCGTGGCCTCCTTATTGGTACACTCCACGTCGTCCAGCACCACATAATGCACTTTTCCCACATTAAAGGAATAATACGTGGGCGCAACGACCTTCTTATACTCTTCCACGGTATTGTAGTCCCCTATCTGGTACATGCTGTGGTCATGGTTGCCGATGGTCTGGTAGATTGTCAGGCCGGTGATGGTCTGGGCGTCGGCCAGATATTCCCGGTAACCGTAATTTTTGACTTCCCAGTACAGGTCCCAGGTCATGTCGCCCAGGGTGAGGCCGTACATGGGACCGCTCAGAGTTTGGGTATAGGCATTGATGTCATTGACAAAAGCCTTGAACTGGTTGCGGTCATTGGTGCGGTTTGCGAGGTGGATGTCTCCCAGCATGAGCATGGTGTGGTTCTCCTGCCCGGAGACCTTCTTGAGCTGGAAATCCACCCTTTCGGGAACGTTGGACGGCTGTTCCAGCTGGCTGTGGATAACGGGCAGGATGCCGCTTCTCAGGGGCTCATAACCGGAAGGGACGCTCACGAACACGTATTTGTGGTATTTGGCCGATGCGAGCTGGTACACGCCGTCCTTGTCCGTCTTCACCACCTGCACGCCGTCGGAAACCACTGCATCCGGGACCCCTTCCCCGTCGCAGATTACCTTGCCGTATACCGTACTCCCGGCGGCCGGTTTCAAGCCCTCTTCTTCCTTGGCTTTCACCACGACCTGCATCTGACCCATCTTTTTGGACGTGGTTCCGCGGCGGATATTCACCGTATAAGTCCCGTTGCCGAAGGACTGGTCCCAAAGCCCGGAGATATCCACATCAAAAAAGGTGGAGGTGATATTCTGTATGGCGCAAGGGGAAAGATTGCCGAGGACAATCTGATCTCCTTGCTGGGGCGCCTTGGAAAACTGCACCCGGAAAGAAATGGTGGGAGCGCCGTATTCTATATCCATCTTTTCCGGGACGTCAAACTGGACACTCTCAAGGAGACTCCCGCCTGCAGACGGGTTATCTTCCTTCCCGCTGCAGCCTGCCACGAAGAGCCCAATAGCACAAATAACTGATAGATAATAAAGTACAGAAAAATGACTGTCGTTCATAAGCCTAGTTCGGTTTTTCAAGGTAAAATTATGGATTTTTTAATAAAAACGGAAGGCAAAAGTAATTTTTTTATTATCTTTGATTCGACAAGCCTATATATCGCTATGTTTAAACGGGTCTTTTTCATTATTCTGCTGGCGCTCGTCAGTTCTTACTGCCTTCAGGCACAGGAGATTGTCTACACGGAAGCCTCTTCCCTTACCCTTACCGGAAAACTGTTCCCGGACACGCCCAATCCCTATCACCGGGTAGATACGGTGAAGTACAAAGGCTTCACCCGGTCGGAAAACCGCCAGGTCAGGGAGTCTTCCGGCATTGCCGTCGCATTCTCCACGGACAGCCCCGTCATCAAGGTGAAGACGGTTTTCGGAGAGAAGGAAACGCCCGTGAACACCATGGGAATCAGCGCCTATGGCTATGACCTGTACATCCGGAAAGACGGCCGATGGCTGTGGGCCGGAGCCGCCGCCCAGAACAAGCAGGTGTCAGAAGTGACCGTCGTGCAGGCAATGGATGCGGGAGAAAAAGAATGCCTGCTGTACCTTCCCCTCCTCAGCGAAGAACTTTCCATCCAGATCGGCATACAGGAAGGCTGCCATTTGCGTGCACTCCCCAACCCTTTCCGGCACCGGATCGGCATCTTCGGATCCAGCTTCACCCACGGAATCAGCACCTCCCGGAGCGGCATGACCTACCCCGCCCAATTCTCCCGGAGCACCGGCATCCAGCTGCTGAGCCTGGGATGCAGCGGCAACTGCAAAATGCAGCCCTATTTTGCCGACGCACTCATGGACGCCCCTGTGGACGGTTTTGTTTTTGATACATTTTCCAATCCTAACGAAGCCCAGATCCTTGAACGGCTGTTCCCCTTCATCGAAAAAATGACCAAGGCCCATCCCGGGAAACCCCTGATTTTCCAGCGGACCATCTACAGGGAAAACCGCAATTTCAACACGGCATCGGCCCAAAAAGAGGAATCCCGCATCGCGCTCGTGGATTCCCTGATGGCCGTCGCCTGCGCCCGGTATCCGGATGTCTACTATATTTACCCGGATGCCGGCGCCCCGGACCACGAGACGTCCGTAGACGGAATCCATCCTTCCAATCACGGTTATAGCCTCTGGGCCAAATCCATCGAAAAAGCCATCCTGGCCATCCTTCACAAATACGGAATCCAGTAATAAACCAAACTATGAAAAATACGTTCCTGGCCATTCTCACGGCCTGTTTGATTGTCCTGCCCGCCCAGGCAAGGAAAGTACGCGGAAACGTTTCCTCGGAAGGAAAAGCGCTCCCGGGCGTCATCGTATCGGACGGCTATCGCTTCACCTCCACCAAAACCGACGGAAGTTTCACCCTCAGTACCCACAAGGATGCCCGTTTCGTATTTGTCATCACCCCTTCGGGCTATGTGGCCGACTTTTCCTCCGGCACTCCGCAGTTCTACCTGCCCCTCAAAGGAACGAAGGCTTTTGATTTCCGCCTGAACAAACTCTCCGACAGTGAAGACTATACCCTGTTCTCAGTTTCCGACCCTCAGATGCAGAACAAAAAGCATCTGGCGCGTTTTATGGGGCGTCCGCTGGGAGACCTCAGGGGTATGGCCAAAAAGTACGCCGCAGAGCGCCAGACTATCGGCATCGCCCTCGGAGACATTGCTTGGAACAAACTCTGGGTCTATGAACCGTACAAGAAAGCCATGGCCTCGACCGGCATTCCCTTCTACGCCGTCATCGGCAACCATGATTTCATCCAGAACCGGGACGGAATCGCCGCCGGAGAAGGGTATGAGGAGGCTTTCGGCCCGTACAACTATGCTTTCTGGCTGGGGAAAGACCTTGTGATCGGCCTGAACAATATCCTGTTCAAAGGGAACGGAACCGACGATCCGGAAAAGAGTTCCAACAACTACCAGGAGGGCTATTCCGAAGAGACCCTGGGATTCGTGGCCGGCCTGCTGCAGTTTATTTCCAAGGGAACGCACATCTTCATCGCCCAGCACAGCCCCATCCGTTTTGTCCATGAGATGAAGAGCAACGACATCGTGAATGCCCAGCGCATGCTGAACCTGCTGGAAGGATACACCGTGGACATTCTCTCCGGCCACACGCACATCATGAACAAACTGCGCATCAACGACCATGTAACAGACAACAACGCCGCAGCCATCGGGGGTGCCTGGTGGGCCACCGACTGGTGCCGGGACGGCTCTCCCCGTGGATACGAGATTATTACCCGTGTCGGGGAAAACCGCAGCTGGCGCTGGCACAACCTGGATTATCCGGACGACTTTCAGGTGGAATTCATAGAGATGGACAAAGCCTGGCGGCATCCCAACAGCGTCCTGGCCAACGCATGGGGGGCCGACGGGAACTGGACCTGCACCTGGACGCAGGACGGCGTGGAAATGGGCTCCCTGGAGCGTCAAAGCGACTTTTCCACCAGCTACGGACAGGAAATCCTGGCGGTATACAAAGGCGACTTCTCCAAGATCCCGGGCTACAAACGCCCCATTGCAGAGCAGCACTTCTTTATCGCCACGCCTTCACAGTATGCCTCAAAGGTATCGATGACGGTTTCGGCCCCGGACGGCCGCACATGGACCCATACCTTCGACCTCAGGGGCAGCTACATCGACCTGCAGGCCCACAGGGGCGGCGCCGGCCTGATGCCGGAAAACACGCTGTCGGCCATGAAAAACGCCATGGACCTGCATGTGAACACCTTGGAATTCGACCTCCAGCTGTCGGCCGACAAAAAGGTGGTCGTTTCCCATGACAATTACTTCCATCCCCGGTATTCCATGCGGTCCGACAGCACGCTCATCCAGAAAGAAGACCCCAAGGAGTACCTGTATACCATGCCGTATGACAGCATCGCGAAATACGACGTCGGCCTGCGTTTCGTGGACCGCTGGCCCGAACAGAAAAAAGTCTCCGAACACAAGCCTCTGGCTTCCGATCTGATTGATTTCACGGAAAACTACGCCCGGGACAACCACCTCTCCCCTTTCCGTTACAATATCGAAATCAAATCCCGCAAAGGCAAGGGCGAAGGGAAACTCTGGCCTTCTTACGAGGAATTCTGCGACACCTGCATTCCCCTGCTCCTTTCAAAGAACCTGGGAGACCGTCTGGTGGTGCAGAGCTTCGACATCCGCGCGCTGGAATACATCCATGCGCATTATCCGCAGGTGCAGCTGTCCTTCCTCACCGACCAGGAGCCGGAAATTGCCGACATTCTCGCTTCCCTGAGTTTCCTTCCCCGCTGGTGGTCGCCCCACTTCAGCCAGGTGACCCGCGAGAATGTCGCCTACTGCCACGCCCTGGGCATCAAAGTCGTGCCGTGGACGGTAGACGAAGAAGATGACATCGCCCGCATGGTTTCCTGCGGAGTCGATGCCATCATCTCCAATTATCCGGACCGGCTCATTCAAGTGGTCCGGAAATACAATTAAAAGACCAGCACGTACAGACCGGCGGCGAGGGCGGCGCCCACGCAGGGGCCGGCGACGGGAATCCAGCTGTACCACCAGCCGCTGTCCCGCTTCCCTTCGATGGGAAGGACAGCGTGGGCGCAGCGGGGGCTCAGGTCACGGGCCGGGTTCAGGGCGTAACCGGTGGTTCCGCCAAGGGACATGCCGATACTCATGATCAGGCAGGTCACGGGCCAGGAGCCCAGGGAGCCGGTCGATGCGGCGACACCGCCGATCTGGAAGGCGTTTCCGCTGAAGCCGAGAGCCAGGATCACGAAAACCAACAGGCAGGTGGCGATGACCTCACAGACGAAATTGCGCCAGGGATTGGCGATGGCCGGCATGGTGCAGAACGTGCCCAGGATGGTGTCGGGCTCGTCGGCCGTGGCTTTATAATGGTCTTTGTAGAAAATCCAGACCAGGACGGCGCCAAGGAAACCGCCCAGCATCTGCGCCACGATATAACCGCAGACAGATGCCCAGGGGAATGTTCCGGCGATGGCAAGGCCCAGCGTGACAGCGGGGTTCAGGTGCGCGCCGGAAACAGGACCGGCGATCAGCACGCCCATCATCACGGCAAGGCCCCAGCCCAGGGCGATCACCACCCAGCCGGCGCCTTTCGCCTTGGATTTATTCAGGGAGCAGGCGGCGCAGACACCGTCTCCCAGCAGGACCAGCACCAGGGTGCCGATGAATTCGAAAATATACTGTGTCATACTAATCAATTATTTACTTACGGTTCTGCCGATGGCGTCGGCCCAGCCTTCCTTGACCGGAGTCATGTCGGCACCGGAAGGGGTGAAGGTCCGCTCCGCCTGCCACTGACGTTTGACTTCCTCGATGTCTTTCCAGTAGCCGACGGCGAGGCCGGCCAGGTAGCAGGCGCCCAGGGCGGTGGTTTCCGTCACCTGCGGGCGGATGACGTCGGCGCCGAGGATGTCGGCCTGGAACTGCATCATGAGGTTGTTGCGGGAAGCGCCGCCGTCCACTTTCAGTTCGGCCAGGGAGACGCCGGCATCCTTTTCCATGGCGCGGACAATGTCCATGGTCTGGAATGCGATGCCCTCCAGCGCCGCACGGGCGATATGGGCCGACGTTGTTCCGCGGGTGATGCCGCAGATGACGCCATGGGCGTACTGGTCCCAGTAAGGGGCGCCCATACCGGTAAGGGCGGGGACGAAGTAGACGCCGCCGTTGTCCGGGACGCTGGCCGCCAGGGCTTCCACCTCGGAGGAGGAACGGATGATGCCCAGGCCGTCACGCAGCCACTGTACCACGCTGCCACCCACGAAGATGGATCCTTCCAGGGCATAATTCACCGTGTCTCCGATCTTCCATGCGATGGTCGTAAGGAGGTTGTTGCGCGAGAGAATGGGCTGGGTGCCGGTGTTCATCAGGAGGAAGCAGCCGGTGCCATACGTATTCTTCACGGAGCCGGGTGCCGTGCACATCTGGCCGAAAAGGGCGGCCTGCTGGTCTCCGGCAATGCCGGCGATGGGCACCTCATGGGCAAAGATGGTGGTCTTGGTGTAACCGTACACCTCCGAAGAGGAGCGAACGGTGGGCATCATGGACTGCGGGATGTCCAGCAGTTCCAGGAGCTCGGTGTCCCACTGCAGCGTATTGATGTTGAACAGCATGGTACGGGAAGCGTTGGACACATCCGTGATGTGCACTTCCCCGCGGGTAAGCTGCCAGACCAGCCAGCTGTCCACCGTACCGAAGCGGAGGTATCCTGCCTCGGCCTTTTCACGGGCACCGGGGACATTGTCCAGGATCCATTTGATCTTGGTGCCGGAGAAATAGGCATCGATGATGAGACCGGTCTTTTCGCGGATCTTATCCACCAGGCCGCGCTCTTTGAGCGAATCGCAGAAGGCCGACGTACGGCGGTCCTGCCAGACGATGGCCTTGCAGACAGGGTGTCCCGTCCGGGCATCCCAGACAATGGTGGTCTCCCGCTGGTTGGTAATGCCGATGGCGGCGATATCCAAGCCGTTGATTCCGATCTTGGAGATGGCCTCGGCGATGACGGCCGCTTCCGAAGACCAGATTTCCATGGGGTCGTGCTCCACCCAGCCGGGCTGGGGGAAGTACTGCGGGAATTCCTGCTGGGCCACGGAACAGATGTTTCCGTCGTGGTCAAAGACAATAGCCCTGGAAGAGCTGGTTCCCTGGTCCAGGGCTAAAATATACTTTCCTGCCATATTATTTGTTCACAATAACTCCGCAAGGGGCGCCGAGGGGATAATTGCCCACGGCGATCATGTTCTTGACAGTCTTGAGGAAGTTCCCGACTTTCCGGGTATACTCCTCAGGATACTTGGCATAGGAATTGGCATGGACGGCGCCGGGGGCTACCCAATAGTCCTTATAACCGGTTTTCTTGGCCTTGTAGTTCTCCCAGAGGTGGCTGAAGGGGACGAAGTCGTCCGCGTCGCCGTGGATGAAAAACATCGGGCGGTCGCACTTGGCAAGCTGGGGGCGGCAGTCGGCCTCTTCGAATCTCCAGCCGTTTTCTTTGCCGGAAACAATGCTCGCGCTGGTGATGATGGCATTGGGGAGGAGCTTGCTCATGTCGTCCAGATTCTTCTTGAACTGGTCGGTCACAGAGCAGTAGCCGCAATCCTCCACAAAGCACTTCACGTAGTCCGGAAGGGGCTCGCCGCTGGTCATCATGACGGTAGCTGCACCCATGGACACGCCGTGGAGCACCATGAAGTCGTCATTGAATTTCTGATGGGCCACTTCGATCCATTTCAGCATGTCCAGGCGGTCTTTCCAGCCCATCTGGATTTCCTCGCCTTCCGAGTAACCGTGGTACTGGAGGTCCGGGAACAGGACATTGTAGTTGAAGGTGTCCCGATACATGCGCACAAGATAGAGGAAGACAAAGTGGTTGTCTCCGTAGCCGTGAACCACGATAGCAGTTCCCTGGGCATTTGCAGGGTCTTTCGCAGGGATGTAGCAGGCGTGGAGTTTATGGCCCTCGTCGCTGGTGATCCATTCGTCTTTCAGGATGCCCTGGGCTTTGTAATTGTCGTACCAGGCAGTGGAACCGGGCATGAGTGAATCGGCCTTATGGCGAGTGCGCTCAATGTCATCCACGCCGTGAGGGGTGGGCGTAAGGGCGTAATGAGCCATGAACTTGCCGGCGAGGCAGCTGTTCAGGGAAAGGGCCATCAGGGCGATGGC
>OCVV012855773.1_pt1 | contig 32503 bp, 26 predicted proteins | sample 1539721 | NCBI WGS metagenome assembly OCVV01 (sample SAMN02144230, study PRJEB22623) | gut metagenome | biome: sheep rumen | host: Ovis aries | place: New Zealand | reverse complement strand
GGAAGACCAGTATCGTTTGTTCGATATTCAGTATGGTGAATTGCAGAAGCAGATTCGCAATGACTCGCTGTTGGCTCTTGTGGATAAGGAGCGCGAACGTACTCAGGAATTGCTGCGCGAGCTGCAAAACACCAAGGCTACGGATGCTCGCGAGATTGCCCGACTGAAGAAGGAGATTGCTTCCCTACGTGCAGTCTTGCAGTCCTACATCGTTCAGGTGGATTCACTCAACCGTGCCAACGAGGAGCTGCGCACGGAGAACAGTGAAATCAAGACGCAAATCAGTGAGGCCAACACACGTATCTCCAACATCAGTAATGAGAATTTCCAACTGAAAGACAAGGTCGATAAAGCGGCACAATTGGATGCAACGGGCTTCTGGTGCAAGGCGCTCAACAAGCGCAGTAAGCAGACCGATAAGGCAAAGGACGTGAAGAAATTCTCCTTCGGATTCTCCATTGTGAAGAATGTGACTGCCAAGAATGGACAACGCACCATCTATGCCCGCATTATCAAGCCGAATGGCAGTGTTTATAAGCCACAGGGCACTTTCACGTATCAAGGTACTGACGTGGAGTATTGTGAAAAGAAATACATCGAATACGACGGTCAGGAGCAATCCATCACCATGTATAGCGATGTGGAAGAATTCCTCGAAGCAGGTACTTATCGCCTCTTCATCTTTGTGGATGGACAGATGATAGGCGAAAGTAGTTTCAGTTTGAAATAAAGTTTTCGTTTAAAAATATATATCATGCAAATAGTTTCTCCTTCTCTTCTCGCTGCCAACTTTGGCAATTTGGAGCGAGACCTCGATATGATCAATCGAAGCAATGCAGATTGGCTCCATCTCGATGTGATGGATGGTGTGTTTGTTCCGAATATCTCCTTCGGCTTTCCTGTGCTTACGGCGGTTGCTCGTTTGTGTAAGAAACCTCTTGACGTGCATCTGATGATTGTGCAACCCGAGAAATTCATTAAGCAGGTTGCCGACCTCGGTGCCATGATGATGAATGTGCATTACGAAGCATGCACCCACTTGCATCGCACGATTCAGGAAATCCACAATGCAGGGATGAAGGCGGGTGTGACGCTCAATCCTTCTTCGCCTGTTTGCCTGTTGGAAGACATCATTCGCGATGTGGATATGGTGCTCCTGATGACAGTGAACCCAGGTTTCGGCGGTCAGAAGTTCATTGAGCACTCCCTCGACAAGGTTCGTCAGCTTCGTGCCATGATTGAGCGAACGGGTAGTCACGCACTGATTGAGGTGGATGGAGGTGTGAATGCTACCACATCGGTTCAATTGGCAGAAGCAGGTACTGACGTGCTCGTTGCTGGTAGTTTTGTCTTCGGTGCCGAGAATCCTGAAGAAAGAATTGATTATTTGAGAAACTTGTAACATGTTTCCCCTCGTTCGCCTCATCATCCCCTTTGTATTAGGGCTTGTTGGGGCGAATTGTCTTTTGTCCTATGTGGCATTGCCAACCGAGGTGCTTTTCCCGATACTTTGTCTTTCCGCGTGTTTGTTAGTTGTGTTGGAGATGCGGAAAGTGAAGCTACCACACACTTCTTCCGCCTTTGGCATAGCCACTTATTTGTTTACTTTCTTGTTTGCCTTTACACTCTTTGCCTATCGTTATCAACGCTTGGCAGAATCAGTGCCTTCAGACGAGCAAGCTATTCGCGCTTCAGTCATCTCTTTGCCTGTGGAAAAGGCGAAAAGTTACATGGTGAAGGTGAAAAGTGAGGAAGGAACATGTATTCTTGTTTATTTAGCGAAAGAGGAACGTGCGAAAGCGTTGCAAATGGACGACCAATTAGTGCTTGTTCCCAAATACGTGAATCCTACAGCTCCACATTTGCAGACAGATTTATTTTCGCACACATATCAATCCTACTTGTTCTATTCGGGCACGTCTGCTACTTGTTATGTGCCAAAGCGAAATTGGCAGACTCTTTCTGCTGATTCTTCAAAATCATCATGGTCGTTTCGTTCTTTGCAACAAGCGATGCACCGCACTTATGAGCGTGCTGGATTGACAGGCGAAACGGGTGCCATCATCGAGGCAATGACGATTGGTAATCGCACGAAACTGACTAAGCAACAACGCCAAGAGTTTGGCAATGCGGGCATTTCCCATATCCTTGCGCTTTCGGGTTTCCACCTCAATACCTTTCTTGTGGTGCTCAACTTATTCCTTTTCGTACTTCCCATTTCGATTCGAACACGTAGAATCGTTGCTCTTTGCGCTCTATTGCCTATCATTTGGCTCTATACTGCCATTGCTGGATTTCCCCCTTCGTTAGTTCGTGCCTCGACGATGGCAAGCATTCTTCAAGTTCTTTTGGTGATAGGACGTGAATATCATCTGCTCAATACCCTCTGCCTCACGGCAATCCTCATGCTCTGTTGGAATCCCTTGCAGTTGATGAATGTGGGTTTCCAACTTTCCTTTGCTTCTATGCTGGGCATCGCACTAATCATTCCTGTGCTGATGGAATTTGATGAGGTGAAGGAAATGTATAAGCTTTCGTTTCTGAATAAAGGAAATCTGATTCTTCGCTTTCTGGTGCTGATAGTAGTGATTACTTTGGTTTGCACGCTTTCCACATTTCCACTCGTTGCTTACTATTTCGGACAAGTGCCGCTGCTGTCTTTATTCTCGAATGTTTTTGCCACATTGCTTGCTTATGGAATTATGTTTTTTTCCGTGCTGTTTTGGCTTTTCTCTTTTTGGCATGGAGCACAAACACTCATTGCTTCCATTCTCAATTTGCTGGCAAAAGGCATGGAAACTCTCACTTCTTTCATTTCTTCCATTCCGCATTCCACACTCTCTTTCCGTCCTACGATTCTCGAAGTCATCTTACTCTATGTGGCTATCGTCAGCCTTTTCCTTTATCTAAAAAAGCGAACAGCCCGACCTGTCATCGTGCTGCTCGCCACTATCATTCTTTTTTCGATTTCCAGAATCGTTGGAAACCTTTTTACTTTATCCTAATTGTCACAGGTGCATCGAGTGCCGCTTTCCATGCATCGAGGGAAGCGAACCAAGCGGATGCGGAGTGATAGCCATTGGCTTCCTTGTCGGCACAGAAACTGACGTAGTAGCGGAAAGAAGTCTGACCTTTCTTGCCGAGTGTGAAAAGACAATTGATATCGCTTTCAGCAGAACTGATGCGATAGTCGGCAGGCACATAAACGGCAAGTCCTACGGCTTCAGGTGGAAACTGCTCCTTTGCCTTGTCGCTCGACTGCTCAGGATAGTCCTTTCCCCACGAAGCTGCAATGCCCTCGCTTTCGCGAATGATGCTTTCGGGTTGCGGACCATATTTCTGAACACCCGTACAGAACGTGGTGCTTTCGAGTGGTTTGCTGAGAGAGGCACAAACTTCCACTTCGCGATGTCCAGCCCACAAGGTGTAGAGAGTGTGCACGTCGTAACCATTCACCCCTAAGTCGCTCACTTCCACGAGTGTACGCACAGGTCCTGCGCTGATGATACGTTGCCCACGAGTCTCCACTTCCGTCCAGTTCTGAGGAGCAGAACCGTCCCATAACTTCAGACTTCCGCAGCCCACGCTCTGACCAGCCCATAGTACATCGTTTCCGTAACCTTGTGCTTGCTGTTCGGCAGTGGTATAGAAATGTGTGTCGGGCAATTCGAGTTGACGCTTCACCTTTCCGTAGATGTCGATGTTCTGACGGTGGTCGAAATAAATGCGATAAGCCGTGAGCTCACTCTCGAAAGCTGCACCATGATGGTATAAATCGCTATACACATTCACTTTCCCCGGTGCTTCCAAACGAGTGATGAAAGGATGTTTGCCCTTCTTGTCGTTCAGTTGCATGTCGGCGTAGGTGCGTGCTTTGGCAGACCCCTCCAGCTTCCCTGAGACTTTGGCATCTGCACTGAGAGTTACATCGAAAGTTTTTGTTTCATTGGCTGCAAGATTGACGACAAAAGCCAATTCGTCGTTCCTGCGGTCTGCATTGAGGTCATCGAGTTGGCAAGGAATCTCAGTTCCATTCGATTTGACACTCGCTGATGCTACTGCAAACTTGAGTTTCTTCACTTCTGAGAAACGAATGACTACGGGTGCATCAGTTTTGGCCACAGATGTGGGATTACTTACAGTTACTTGAAGCGTTCTTTGCTGTGCCATGGCACTGAGGCAAAGAGAACTAATCAAACAGATAGTTAGAAATCGTTTCATATTACTTAATTATTTCATTTTTCATTTTTCACTTTTCATTCTTCATTCTTCATTTCCATTTTCCCTCCCCCTCGGGGGAGCTGGAGGGGGCAATTTGTAACCAATCGCGTAGCACACCTTTGTATCTGTGCTGAGAGTCGGAGATGAGGATGAGGGTAGGGGTGCCGTCGTCAAGAGTGGGACCGAAGCACATGCCTTCAAAGTTGGCAAAGCGACGGGAGGTGAGATTTAGTCGAGTTTTCTTATCGAAGAGTGTGGTTACTTTTCTACCCTCAACGGAGAAGTATGTGTAAATTTTAGTGCGAGCCCAAGCACCGATTTTGTTTTTCGGAATGCGTACTTCGCGCTCCAACACACATAGATTTCCACCGTGTGCTAAAATTTCGCTGGCTCCATAGATGTGCGAACCTTTCTTTTTAGGCTTCGCAGATGGACGGTCGAGTGGATAGATTTTCGTATCGGTCAGTTGAAGATTATCGTCAAGTAGGAAGAGATGGCAGGAGTCTGCACCATTGTTTTCCTCTATGGCATAGATCGTGTGGGTGAGGGAGTCGTAGCAAAGCCCTTCGATGCCCAAATTGCCTCGCTTTGAAAGGAGCGGGATGGATTGTCGTCCTGTGGGTTGTCCTTCGAGCGTGTATTCAATGATGCGATTGTCCTTCTCTCCCGCAATGAGGAGGGTGTTTCGATGAGGCAGATACGCAATCCCTTCTGCATCGCGATTCGGATTCGGTGTAGCAATAAATCCGAGATTCTCTATGTTGACAGGCTTTCCTTTCTTGCTATCGATGAAGATATTCCAAAGATAAAAGCCATCTTTTTCCGATTTGTCATCCACCACTGCATAGAGATTGTCCTTGATGTGCGTGATGCCACTGTAATCACCAGCTGGCACGAAACGATTGATTTTCTTCCTTTGAGCCCAAGAAGGTGTAAAAAACGAAAAGAGAAGAGTGAAAAATGCGAGTGTATAGATGAATAATCGTTTCATGCTGCGAAGTTAATGATTTTAAATGAAAAATGAGCAAGTGTGAAGAATAAAAATGGAAAGAGCTGGTAAACCTTTGAAAATCAGTACTGCTAATTCCCGTGAAAAATCGATTTTGGAAACTGCGAAAAAAAGACAGCGTCACGACTCAAACGCTACACCCTCACGACTCAAACGTTACACCGTCACGACTCAAACGCTATAGGCTCACGACTCGAACGATATAGGGGATTGACTTGAGTTTGTCCCCTATAAATATTTTGTAAATCCCCAATGACAGGATGTTCAGCCTTTTACGACTACTTTTGTACTTCTCACATGGCGATTACTTCATTTAAAATTCCTATCTTTGCACCGCATTATGATAGACTCGAGTATTTTACAAGGTAAAAAGGCGGCATATTTCACATTAGGATGCAAGCTGAATTTTGCTGAAACCAGTACGATTGGTTTGCAGTTGAAAGAGCATGGTGTGACCACAGCTGAGAAAGGTGAGGTGGCTGATATCTGCGTGGTGAATACTTGTTCCGTGACTGAAGTGGCTGATAGCAAGTGCCGGCAGACTATCCACAAGATGGTGAAGCAGCACCCAGGAGCCTTCGTTGTGGTGACGGGATGCTATGCTCAGTTGAAGCCGCAAGTGATTGCCGACATCGAAGGTGTGGACCTTGTGGTGGGTTCTGAACAGAAGGGACAGATTGTGGAATTGATAATGAAAGAGTTGTCAAACGAAGAACCCCAATTGAAGAGCGACACGAATAAAAAAGGTGTTGCGATAGCGGTTCCCACCAAAGATATAAGGAGTTTTGCACCGTCTTGCTCACATGGCAATAGGACGAGGTATTTTTTGAAGGTGCAGGATGGATGCAACTACTATTGCACCTACTGCACAATTCCTATTGCACGTGGAAGAAGTCGAAACGGGAGTATCGCTTCGATGGTGGAGCAGGCACAGCAAGTGGCAGCAGAGGGAGGCAAGGAGATTGTGATTACAGGTGTGAATATCGGTGACTTTGGACACAGCACCGGAGAGATCTTCTTTGATTTGGTGAAGGCACTCGATGCGGTGGAAGGCATTGAGCGATACCGCATTTCGAGTATTGAGCCCAATCTGTTGACGGATGAAATCATTGAATATGTGGCGCGAAGTCGTGCCTTTATGCCTCATTTCCATATCCCACTGCAAAGTGGAAGCGACGAAGTGCTGAAGTTGATGCATCGCAGATATGATACGGCTTTGTTTCGCTACAAAATCAACAAAGTGAAGGAATTGATGCCCGATGCGTTTATCGGCGTTGATGTGATAGTAGGAACGCGAGGTGAACGACCTGAACTTTTCGAGGAGGCAAGGCAATTTATTGAGAGTCTCGATGTGAGCCAGTTACACGTGTTCAGTTATTCGGAGCGTCCTGGCACGAAGGCTTTGGAAATACCATACGCAGTGAAGCCTGAAGTGAAACATGAGCGCAGTCAGGTGCTGCTTGCTATGTCGGAACAAAAAACAAAGGCTTTCTATGAGAAATTCATGGGAACAGTGCGCCCCGTCCTGCTCGAACATGCACCGAAAGGACGGCAAATGCATGGATTTACAGATAATTATATACGTGTGGAATTACCTAACAGAGAGGAACTGAACAATCAGATTGTGAGTGTTCGGCTCGGTGGATGGAATGCGAAAGGCGATGCGTTGAAAGGAGAACTGCTATGATGAAGTTGGCAATTGTGATATTGAATTGGAACGGAGCCGAGATGATGCGTAAGTATCTGCCTTCGGTGATTCGTTGCTCACGAGCTGAGGGTGTGGAGGTGATTGTTGCCGACAATGCTTCTACTGATGATTCCTTGACGATGCTGAGCAGGGAATTTCCCGATACGCCAACCATTGTGCTCGATGAGAACTATGGTTTTGCGGGAGGATACAACCGTGCGTTGAAAGAGATTGAATCAGAATATTATCTTTTGCTCAATTCCGATGTGGAAATCCGTCAAGAGGGATGGGTGCAACCTATTCTTCGCTATATGGATGCGCATGAGGAATGTGCTGCATGTCAACCCAAATTGCGCTATCTGCGCCAACCTGAAATGTTCGAGTATGCAGGTGCGGCAGGTGGTTTCATCGATAAGTATGGTTATCCTTTCTGTCGGGGTAGAGTCATGAGTACTGTGGAGAAGGATGAGGGACAATACGACGAAACGGTTCCTTTGCTTTGGGGAACGGGTGCTGCACTGATGGTTCGTGCCAAGGACTATTGGGATGCGGGTGGATTGGATGAGCGGTTTTTTGCCCATCAAGAGGAAATCGACCTGTGTTGGCGACTCTGCACACGAGGCAAGCAGATTGTGTGCATTAGTGAGAGTGTGGCATTCCATTTGGGAGGTGCAACCTTGAACCAAGGCAATCCACGTAAGACGTTTCTGAATTTCCGCAATAACTTGTTGATGCTTTATAAGAATCTGCCTGAAGGCGATTTGAAAAGCGTCATGCGTGTGCGTTGGTGGCTCGACCGCGTGGCTATGCTGCAATCTGTGCTGAAACTGGACTTTGCCAATGCTCGTGCCATGATGCGTGCTCGAAAGGAATTCAAACGTCTGTTGCCTGAATTTGAGGCAGATAGAAAAAAGAACTTAGCGGCAAGGGCAATGACAGGCAGGGTGGAAGAAAGAAGAAATTTCTTCTTGTTGTGGCAGTATTATGTGAAGGGTAGGAAGAAATACAGCGCACTAAGATGAAAGTAAAAGGGGACAAGGAACGGCTGTTGAAACTGATTGAGCAAGGCGAGCACGAGCAGCAGGATTTCAAGTACAAGGTGATGGATGCTGCGAAGTTGGCGAAGTCGGTTTCTGCGTTTGCCAACACCAATGGTGGGCGCTTGCTGATTGGTGTGCGTGACGATGGCAAGGTGCATGGAGTGACGAGTGAGGAAGAAATCTTCATGATGCATGCAGCCGCCGAGCGCTATTGCATTCCTGTACCCAACATTGAATTTGAGACGATTCAGGTGGAAGGTCGAACGGTCGTCATTTGCAGCATTCCTCGTTCGGAAAAGCGTCCCATCTATGCTGTAGAGGACGTAAAGATTGATGCACAAACGGGAGAAGTTCATCATGAAGGAAAGCGTTGTGCTTATATCCGTATCAAAGATGAGAATATCGTTGCTTCCCCCGTTCATTTGGATATTTGGAAGCATGAACGGCAGGAACGAGGCAGCATCGTGCATTATTCGGAAGAAGACACACGAGTGGTAGAAACGCTGGAAAAGCACAATGAAGCACTTTCGTTGAATCGAATCGTAAGACTCTCAGTTGTGCAGCGTTTCAAAGTTATCAAGATTCTTTCGCGCTTGATTCGCTACGACTTGGCAGAATGGAGATTTGAAGAAAGGGAGTTTAGGTTTGGAATATAAAGGCCCCCCCTTCGGCTCCCCCGAGGGGGAGTGAAACCATCCGGATGGGAACCTAAAGTTAATGAAAAGCTAACTAAAGTCTCTCCCCCTTGGGGGAGCCGGAGAGGGGCCTGTTTTTTTACAAAAGTGCCTCGCATTGCTTCTCTACATCCTCCATGTTGTGAGTAGGTTCGAAGCGAGCAACCACCTCACCTTGGCGATTGATGAGGAACTTGGTGAAATTCCACTTGATGTCAGGATTATCCTTATAGTTAGGGTCAGCCTTCGTCATCATCTCGTCGAGCAGAGGACCGAGCTTGTCTTCCATGTCGAAACCGCCGAATCCCTTCTGACTTTTCAGAAAAGCATAGAGAGCCGTTTGGTTCTCACCGTTCACGTCGATTTTCTTGAACTGAGGGAACTTGGTGCCATAGTTCAGTTGGCAGAACTGGGTGATTTCCTCGTCGGTGCCAGGTGCCTGCTGTCCAAATTGGTTGCAAGGGAAGTCGAGAATCTCAAAACCCTTCTCATGCAGACGCTCGTACATGGCTTCCAATGCCTCATACTGAGGAGTGAATCCACAGCGGCTGGCAGTGTTGACAATCAGAAGGACTTTGCCTTCGTACTGCTTCAGAGATACTTCCTCACCCTTCTTCGTGAGGACGTTGATGTCATAGATAGTTTCCATTTTCTTATTATTAGAGTTAATACTTGAGGTTTCTTTCTTTGCATCCTTTCCTTGATGACAAGAAAGGAAAGCTGTTGTTGCTAACAGAAGGAATGTAATACTTAGAATTTTTTTCATGATAATCATGTATTAGGGTTTGTCGTTGCAAAAATACAAATAAAAATTCATATTCCACATATTTTCATTGGCTATTATTTCCATCATACATGCTGTTTCCCAAGAAAATATTTGGAAAATGTTTACTAATTAGTTATCTTTGCCGAAAAAATTGAGCAACATGCCGAAGAAAGAATATAAAAGGCACATGGTGGCTTATAAGGACTACTTCAAGGAGTTCAAAAAGACGCTATCACTGCGGACCTTGAAGAAGATATACCAGATATTCCTCTATATCATGACATTAGATGTGGTCCCTGTTACCTATTTGAAATCAATAGCGGGAGTAGCAGGACTTTATGAAATCAGAGTGGAGGATGATGGTAACATCTATCGTATCTTCTGTTGCTTTGATGAGGGTAATCTTGTGATTTTGTTTAATGGATTCCAGAAGAAAACTCAAAAGACACCGCAAGGTGAGATAGAAAAGGCAAAGCGGATTATGAACGAATATTTTGAAAGCAAAAACAAGAAAGGAGAGTAATATGACAAGTGAAGAAATGAAAGAGCTGAACCTTACACCGATTGAAGATTTCATTAGCGAAGATTTTGGTGTAGAAGGAACTCCTACAAGAATAGAGTTCGATATCGAAGCAGATGCTTTCATCTTGGGAGAGCGTCTTAAAGAGGAACGTCAAAAAGCTGGGCTTACACAGGAGCAGCTTGCGGATAAGATTGGAACAAAGAAAAGCTATATCTCACGTGTCGAGAACGGACATACTGACATACAGGTCTCAACACTCCTAAAGATATTCCAAGGATTAGGACGCAGGGTAAGTCTAACTATCTTGTAATCAATTGCAAATCAGCATCCGCCCCAGACTGAAGCTCAGTCTGGGGCGGATGCTGATTTGTCGTTTTTTCATTGTTTATCTGTAAACTGTTACAATAATGACACATCACTTTTGATTGTTACCTTTTCTACTATTACAAGCCCTACAAAGCAATTGGGCATTTGAGAGTTCTGTTCTTCCACCGAGACTCCAAGGTTTTTTGTGGTCAACCGTCAGTTCATCTGCACGGAAGTGCTGGTGGCAGTCTTCACATTCATAGAAGCCATTTTCGTCTGGAGTCTTTTCTGAGAGCAGACGCGCTTTGTCATCTTGGGTGAAGAGACGCTTGGGGTCAACACGGCAGTTACCGACGATGCCGAGAATCATGGCTTCGATGTCTGCCTCTTTGGTTTTTGAGAAAATGAAACCCTCAGACTTCATGAAGTCATTGACCTCTTTCCAGATAGCATCTTTATGTTGTAGCCAGATGGTGCGATCTTTCAGATACTTGACAGAGAGTTTGAACTTCAGAACTGGAGGAATCTTTGATTTCTCATGAAATACATCACGGATAAAACTGATGTAGGGTTTTATCTTCTTCACTTCATCGTTGAAACTCTCATCTTTGTGTGACTTTACATATTCGTCAAGTTCGTTCTTCTTTGGAAAACGACTATCATGGCGAACATAGAAGATGTACTCCAAAAGGTGGCACTTGTTATCTCCACGGTCGATTGTGGCTGTTGGAAGAATCTTTCTGGCATTGACATCGTTGCGGATATAATAGTCGAGACCTTCCAAGTATTCACCATGATAGAGACCGTTGAGCACCTCGTAGCGAGATAGAGGAACACCAAGGGTGTTGATGCGTTTGAAAATCTCGCGCTTCTTTTCCTCGCTACCCTTACATATTATTATAGTAAGTTTCGTCCCATCCACAACTTGTTGCAAGTCACTATTGTAAGCATACTCTTTCCAAGTCTTGTCGTTGTATTTGAAGTCACCTTGTTTGAACTTCGTGATGGCCTCTATGCGTTGTTTACCATCGAGCACTTCAAGGATTCCGTCTTCTCGTTCCCAAAGATAGAAGGCAGGCAAGGGTATTCCATGATAGATGCTATCAATTACTAATGCCTGCTTAGCCGTATCATACACAATGGCACGCTGCAACTCTATGTCGCTGATAATCTTGCCACTGGTTACATTCTCGTATAGCTCTTTTACTGTCATTCTATTCTGTATCCTTTCTACGTTTAATGACTATTCTGTCCCAAAGACGTCGATAATGTTTATCACCTAATGCCAAATAGAAACGTGTTCCACCTTTTTCATAAATAGCATCAGGCTCTATACAATCTTTGATAGGTTTGCCTAATTGCATACTTGTACCTATAATTTCAAACTGCTTGGGATTATATTTCTGCATGAAAGTAATAGGAACGCCCATTTCTCCATCATAATCAAAGGGAATCTCTGCAACAGTTGGCACTTCGATAGCGTCATAGTTCACATAGCGAGGATAGCGTTCAGGATTCTCTTCGTAAGAACAACTTAATACTATCTGTTTCTCATTCTCATCTACTTGCAGGTTGGTGTACCACATAGAACTGCGAGGAGTGTTGTGCTGTTTGGGAAGCACACTGCCATCAGGACGACGGAAACCACTCAGATGATAATGATAGCCCACACGGATGTTTCCATCTTGAAAATGCCGGATGATGCTCTTCTCCGTTGGAGCCGTCTGAGGACCAATCACTAAGAATTGCTTTTTGTTCTTGACTAATATGTCGATAAATTCATCAAACTGGCTAAACGGTGGATTGGTAATGATGACGTCATAGTGGCTATAGTCAATATCCTGAAAACGGACACCCTCGCCAGTTTTAGGGTTATACCCACTCACACTGATGGAACGGAACCCCCATTCTTCAGCCTGATTGAGCAGATACTCCACAAACTGGCACTTTACCAAATCGAGCCGTTTCTCTATTTTTGCCTTGGTCTGAGCAATGTCGATGTTCTTGATGGTACCTTCCTGTGAGAACAGACTACGCCCAAGCACGTAGCCCTCCTCCTTATATACAATTTCCTCGTTATAGCTCTCGTCCCAATCGCAAGGGCAAAGGATTCGTTTGCCTCGTAACTGTGGAAGATAGTGTCGTACTTCTGCGGCTATATCGTCGTAGAGAGTATAGTACTCGTCGTCGCGCCTGTTTTTACTACCTTGTAATCTTTCTGTTCGTTTAATCATGGCAGCACGTTTCTTAGGGTCACACTAATGGGGAGCATAAAAGAAACGTGCAATCAGACCAATCACCCCTTGTCACTATAAGACACAAAGAACGTGGACAATCTTCCTCGTCCACGTCCTTGGGTGTTTGGCCTAACCCGAATCTGATAGACAAGTCAGACGCCCACGTATCAGTGGACATCTGCTCTCTATTCTATCAGATTCGTCTATCTGCGGCCAAACTTCAAGGACGTTCTTTCGAATAAATAGCAAATGTTTGCTAAGTTCCCACGAAAATCATTTCGGCAAATACTTCAGTATCGCCTCAGCACCAAGTCTAATAGACATGATAGCGTTACAAAGATAGAGAAAAAACGGCAAACAGGTACAACTTAGAAATAATTTTTGTTGTAAAAGTTTCATAAATCAATGAAAACGCATTTAATTGCAAATAGAACATCAGTTCAGGATAAGAAAGTTGTTATAATATTTAGACAGTTTACGTAGTTCAGTTGAAGGTAATTAGGGGATGATCTGAAGCGCATGTGTGGATATACTGAACTTCTCCTTTGGATTGGCTTACGCCGAGCTGAAGGTTCAACTAGTAGTCTGTAAAGTCTAAAAGTTTATAAAAAGTCAATTCAATTCGCAAATGCAACCAAGTAAATCAAGGCAAAATAAAATTAACGTAAGAGGTTGATTATCAAATAAGTAGCTTGTTTATGTCGTATATTTTTCGTATCTTTATAGTTGAAAATCAAGCAATTGGATTCAACTATGGCAAAGCGAAAATATACCATAAAACTCACAAAGAAGGAACGCAAGGAGCTAAGGTCCATCGTCTCCAAAGGTAAAAGTGCATCACGAACCATCATGCGTGCCACAGTCTTACTGAATCTCGATAGTGATGCTGGGCAGAAATGCGATATTGATGAACTATGCAAGGTATTATGTATATCCAAAAGGACTATCAATAAAATCCAGAAGGACTATCAGCAAAGAGGAATTGGGTGCATTTATCGCAAGAAACGCAATTCTCCTCCTGTCGAGGTTAAAATAACAGGTGAAGTAGAGGCCCACTTGATAGCGCTCGCCTGCCATGCTCCTCCTGAGGGCTACTGCAAATGGTCATTGAGGTTATTGTCAGAAAGAATGGTCGAGATGAATTACATAGACAGCATAAGCCACACTTCGGTCGGGAAGGTTCTGAGGGAGAACTGCCTGAAGCCGCATCTGGTCGAGGAATGGTGCATCCCCAAGGAGCAAAGCGCTGATTTTGCAGCTTGCATGGAGGATGTGCTGGAGGTTTACAGCCGTCCGTATGACGAGCGCCATCCGGTCGTCTGTATGGATGAAAAGCCACTGCAGCTATTGGGTGAAGCCCGCAGAGGATACCGAAAAAGCAACGGCACCATGATTCAGGACAGTGAATACGTCCGTAATGGCACATGCAGCATATTCCTGTTCACGGAACCGCTTGCAGGTTTCCGTCATGCAAGAGCCCTGGAGCACAGGACAAAGGTTGACTGGGCCAGACAGATGAAATGGCTTGCGGATGAGATGTATCCTGATGCGGAGAAAATCATCATGGTGTGCGACAATCTCAACACGCACGACAAGAGTTCTTTCTACGAGACGTTTCCGCCCGCAGAAGCCCTGAGACTCGCCAAGCGGTTCGAGTTCCATTACACACCAAAGCATGGCAGCTGGCTCAATATTGCAGAGATAGAGTTGTCCGCGCTGTCAAAACAATGTCTCGGGAAAAGAAGGATTGACAAACTGGATGACCTGAATGAGGAACTGGAGAAATGGCATACTGACAGAAACAACAAACAGAAGGGGGTTGACTGGCAGTTTACAAATGAGGAAGCAAGGATTAAGCTAAAGCACTTGTATCCTTTAATAAACTTTTAGACTTTACAGACTACTAGTTGCCGAGGGCTCGTTATCGAAACGGCGAGCGCTCGGCGTTGCGATAACGAGCGCTCGCCATTACAACGTTGAGGGCTCGGCATTTTAGTAGAATCAAAGGGCTAGTTCAGTAAAATCAAAGGATTACTTCTGTATAATCGAAGGACTGATTCAATGCAATCATAGGAGAGCGCCAGTACATACTATGGATAATTCCTATTGCATGAAAAAAGAATGCGCTGAACCGAATTGTTCAACGCATTCTTTTTCAGGTTTTATTTCTTTGAAGAATCGGAGTGTTTGACATTTCTCCGATTCATCAAGAAGCTTGGATCCCAGTGATTACTTCACGAGAATCTTCTGGATAGTGCCGTTGCTCATGCGAACGATGTTGATACCCTTCTGGAGCGTAGCAACGCGTGCACCGTTCACGTTGAAGATTTCAGCAGCCTTCACGAGGTCTGTCTGAACACCTTCGATGCCAGAAGCGTCGTCGCTTGGAGTCTTCGCACTTTCAGTACCGTAGCAGATGAGCTGGAAGTCATCCACGATGGTCCAGTTACCAGCAGGGTTGTCAGCAGCAGGGCCATTGCGCTTCACACCGATGCGGAGCTTCTTGTCAGCACCCACCTTCAGAATCACGCTCACGTTGTAAGGATAATATTCATTACCCTCAGCATCTGTGTAAGGAGTGTGGAAGTAAGTGTCGCAAGCCAACATTGTGCCAGGGATATAGATGCCCGAAGCCACATTATCTTCGTTCGTCACACCGTATGCGCCTTCCACGTTACCTGCCGATGCGTGAGGCAGAGCCACGGAGTAAGTGCCTTCGCTCGTTGTTGCATAGAGGAATGCCGTGAGGGTAGGGTCAGCGTAGTTAGGGTCTTCAGCCAACTTCTCCTGTTGTGCCAAGTAAGCAGCATAGTCGTCAGCAGCCCAACCAGAACGGTGCATACCATTCACTGAGAGCATGTAAGTACCTTCAGGAACGCTCACTTCCTGATAGGTGTCGAAGTTCATCTGATAGCGTTCAGCAAGAGTGGATTTTGTGCCACCTGCTCCCCAGCCAGAACCAGCCCAGCCAGTGAAGTCTTCCTGCACGTCGAAGGATGGGTTGACAATGACGCTGGTGTAGTCGATAGGATTGTCGTCGCTTGCCTTTTCAGCAGGAACCTTGAGGTCGGTGATAGCACCCTTGATTTCGTCAATCTTTGCAGCCACTTCTGCGTCGGTATATGTGCCAGCTTCGAGTGCTTCAGACACTTCGTTCATGAGTGCTTCAGCGTTGTTGGCAGCTTCCACGGATGCTGTGCCAGCATATTCGTTGAATGCTGCTTCGAGGTTCTGGAGCTGAGTGCGAAGCTCTTCATACTGCTTCAGGGATTCGTTACCAGCATTGATGGCAGCGATGATAGTGTTGAGAGCGTTGAACATAGTTCTGCCTTCGCCACTGGCAGCAGCTTCGCCAGCGAGGTTGTAGGCTTCTTCGAGAGCGTTAAAGGCATCCTTAGCCATTGTGCTTTCCAACAGCTCAGCAGCCTCTTCAGACTTAGCATTGAGCAGGTCAACCAGCACGTCTTCGTTGTAGCCCTGGAAAACGAGGCGGAAGTTGTCGAAGAGGGTCCATCGGTCATTGACAGAACCTTCCGACTTGATACCGAGACGGAGGGTTCCGTCAGTCACGATACCATACACGTTGCACTCGTAGTCGCCGATTGAGAAGAAAGCAGAAGCGGAGTTCTGTCCGTTTGGCGTGTAGATGGTCACTCCATCGTCGTTCGAGCCAGGAGAGTAGCAGTTGCCTGTCACGGTGCTGAGCTGGCCGTCGTTAGCCACACCCTTTGCGAGTTCAGCTTCGGTGCGTGGATACTCCATGATGCTTGGCACAGCAGCCTTGTTGTCGTTGATGTAAATCCAAGCGAGAATCTCTTCCGATTCAGATGTGTGCTGACTCCAAGCATCAGCGTTAGGACCTGTGCGGTAGAATGCCTGTGCCTTCAGCTCATACACACCATTCTGCAAGCCAGTGAGGGTCTGGTAGTAGTCGAAGTTGTTGTTCCAGCGCTCACCATTCTGGTTCTGAGGCAGACCTGCCACTGCAGGACCTGAAGAGTATGCGTTGTTAACAGTCTTGGTATCAACCAACCAACCAATCGAACCGCTCTGGTCGAAGTTGGCGTTTGTGATGAGCGAAGTGATGTCCTGACCTTCCTTATACTTCCTGCGAGCAGCTTCAGTCAGTTCTTCAACCTTCTTCGTCATAGCCAACGCTTCTTCTGTCGTCATTTCGCCTTCCTCCAGCAGGTCTGGAATGTCCATGATATAGTCAGACAGGTCGTCGTCCTCGAATCCTTCGTCGAGCGTAGCTTCACCAATCTGGTATGCCTTGTTCAGAGCTTCGTAGGCAGCAGCGTTAGCGCTGAATACTTCCCATGCAGCATTGTAGGTGTCCAAAGCGGCAACCGCTTCTTCTGGAGTAGCAGGGAGGATGCTGTTGACAGCATTGTCGAACTCGTCCTTAGCTGCCTTCTGGTAGAATTCACCCACGTGCGAGAAATCGATGGCTCTTCTCTGCTGGAAGTAGTAAGCAAAGGATGAAGCCTTGTTGCCATAGTACTCAAGGTGAACATTGTCGATACCTACCCAGTTGTTACCACCAGAAACAACCTTCAGACCGATTTCAACTGTGTCGCTTTCCTCAACGAGTGCGAACAGCTCGTAAGTCTCAGGCGAACCGTATGTCACCTCCACGCTGTCGTTGTTGAGATAAACGTAAGAACCTTCGCCGCTGTTGCAGAATGCAGCCATGCGGAGATAGTACACACCCTTAGGCATCTGGGTCATCTGCTTGTAGAGCTTACCTGTGAATGCGGAGCCGTTCCAGTTCTCCCAGAAGCTGCCCGTGAAGTGATAAAGTCCGTCGCGACCTGCTTCGGCAGTCTTGTTCGTAGCTGTACCTGTGTTCTGAGCACCAGTGTTGGTGGTCCATCCTTCGGTATTGTCGAAGGTAGTGTTCACCACATAGTCAGCATCCATGTTGAGCGGATTGTCAGGAGAGTAAAAGTCTTCGATGTTGCTGGCAATCTTCGTGTTGACCGAAACGGTTGCTGCATCCAGTTCCTCCTTGGTGCTGTTGGTGTTGTTATAGACAGCCTTTTCAGCAGCCACATCAATATTTTTGGCTTCAGCTCGCGCAATCGCATCGCCGAGAGCTACTGCAGCCTCGTATTGAGCCACCTTTGTCTGCTGTTCCTCGTAGTTCTCCTTGCTGACGAAAGCCCAGTCCGTGTAGAATTCGTTCGTGCCAGGAGTAGCTGACTCAGGGTCGAGGGTAGGATTGATGATGTCGGAAATAGTCACCTTGCCATCCGTATTGGTTGTCATTTCCACGCCCAAGTAGCTGTTAGGATACTCAGTAGGATTGAAGGCTGGGTTTCTTTCTGCACCATAAATCTTGAAAGTGCCGTTGCCATTGTCGAGCACAGAGAAGTAGAAGTTGGATTGGGAGCCCAAATCTACGTAGAGCGCTGTAGCGGAGTCGATAAAAAGGTTCTTCCATGCGTTCTTGGCAAGAGAGAAGTCGTAGATGAGGTAGGTCTTACCATCCCAAACAGGTTCAGCACCTTCTTCACCATCCTCAGGTGCTTCGAGGAACTTTTGGAAATAGACTTTCAGTCCCCACGAAGCCGTGCTGGCACGGGTTCCCCAGTCATTTCCTTCGGTGAAATACGCGTGCGCTCCCACGTTGTAGAGGTAGAGCGTGTCGGTTGACTCAGCACCTTCAGCGATGGAGAATCCCTGGGTCACAGGCTCAGGAAAGTTCCACTGAGCAGAAGCAGAAAGGCATCCGCCCATCAGAAGTGCTGCAAAGAGTAATTTCTTTTTCATAAAATTACAGGAGTTAGTTAGACAATAAAGTGTTTAAAAATGCTTTACAATTAGTAATTCTGCAAATTTATGGTTTTTTACTGATATGAACAAAAGAAATACTGAATTTATGATGTCAAGTTGTCAAAAAGAGAATGCAATAGGACATTCCGTGAGGAGAATCCTATTGCATTCAAAAACAGAATATAAACGACTTATTGAGAATACTTCTATCTTAATAGATGAAAACGAAGAGTATTATTTCATTCTTCATTCTTCATTCTTCATTTTTTATTTCATAAAAACCTTCTTGCCGTTGATGATGCTGATACCTTTTGTTGGGCGTGTGTGGCGTGTGCCATCGATGGAATAGAAGACAGCGTCCGTCTGGCGTTGGGCAGCAATGCTTGGTATTCCTGTGATGACAGGCATGATTTGGTCGATATATTGCTGAATCTTCTCATAGGCTGTCACCAATTTAGCATCACTTTCCACCACCTTGGCAGGAGTGTAGAGCGAATGAACGTAGGTGTCGAGACGCTTGTAGGCATATTTGTTGGTGATGCCCTCTATGTCAGCGTATTCGTCCACGATTCTCATGCCTTCGTAGTAAGCCTTGAAATAGTTTTCGAGGTTGGTCTTGCGGGTGGTCAACGGAATGACAGCCTTTAGGAGTACGTCGGTGGCAACAGCATATTCGGAAGGGGAAGTGGAAGCGAAATGTGTGTATTCATCGATAGTTTCCTTGAGTTGGCTCCTCAGTTTTTCAGCAGATTCATAGATGCTGTCGATGTCGGCGGATGTGGCATCAAAAAGCGCCTGTGCAGCTGCCAATGCCTGTTGGAATCCACCCTTGTAGATTTGTGCTGCGGAAGGAGTGGAAACGATTTGCACGCCACCGATGATGAGTCCGTCCCAACCGTTGCCCGACGTGTTGATGTTCAGAACGTAGTCCGCCTCCACATCCACATTGAAGTAGAATTCGTGTGCCAACGAACCCTTCACTTGCTGGTTGGTGGATTCATCGAGCACTCCTGTGGAATTCAATCCTGTCTGCGAGAGGACATGGTTCTTTCCGTCCTTTGAGTCAATGAGTACGGAGAAAGTCATGTGGTTGTTCTGTGCCCCCGAATTCCAATAGATAGAACGGATGTTGAACGTGTATTTTCCTGGCTTCAAGTGGAGTGGGTAGTTGTTGTAGAGACCGTAGTAGAGGTCGCTTCGTTGGTATTCGCGTGCACTGATGTAGAAGCCCGTGTTGAAGTCGCCTCCTGCCTCGAAGTATTTCAGACGGACAGCTCCTGTGTTGGCAGAGCCTCCCTCCTTGGTATCGTTGGAACCGTCGCTGTTGCTGTTCACACGCTTCCATCCCTCTGGAATACCTTCGCCGATAGTGCTTTGTGCGGCATCCCACGAATTGGCACGGATGAGCGTGTCGAGAACGGCTTCTCCTCCCACTTCAGATACGCCAAAGGAATAGCGGAAACGGAATGGCCCTGCTGCCACGCCGCGCTCATCTATGACATCCGAAATGCTCAGTGTGTAATCACCATCGGGCATGGTGGTTTCGGCAGGAAGTTGGAAGGTGAGCGTGTTGCTCATTCCTGTTTCTTGGAGCTGGAGTGCCACACTCAGGTTGTTGTCGGCAAGAGTGGCTTTGGCTTTCTCGCAATCGATGGGGAAGTCGAAGACGTATTTGAATGGAGAAAAGTTGTTGGGAAGGTCAAACGACTGATTCTCAGGCGATGCAGAAAGGATGGCTGCAGGGGTAGGGGCAAGGATGGTGACGGTTTTTGTCACGTCCTTCTGCTTCTTGTCGTTGTCGGTTGCCACCACTCTCAGACTGTGGTTACCAGCGGATGGACGAATCCACACGTAGGACTGAGGACTCTCCGTGTAGGTCTCCACCAGTTGGTTGTCGATATAGAGTTGGATTTTCTCAATTGTACCGTCGATGTCGGTTGCCTCTACTGTAATGGTGAGGGTGTCGAGCGAAGTGAATTCGCCTGAAGCGGACGAGACGGTGATGCTGGCAGAGGGAATGCCTGGGTCGAGAGAGAAACGTTTGCAGAAGTTCCAGATTTCCACACTCGACATGGCTCCGTTCGAGTCGTTCGATACCCAGTGACCCTTGCCTTCGTTCTTGATATAGACCACTTCAGTACCTGCCTTTCCGCCTGTCCAACGATACATTGTGGAGAAGGAGTTGGGCTTGTTCTTGGGATATGGATGAATCACTTCGGGTGTGCTGACACAACCATCGAATCGTGCCCATCCTTCAGCAAATCCATAGGCTCCACCGTTGCCAACCACATCGTCGGCTGTGCCGTGGATATAGATGAGAGGAACAGGACGCGAGGCATTGGTGCCACTGCCCGAACCGCTCATAGGAGCAAAGGCGGCAATCTTGTCGGCTATGTGGTTCATGGCATGGACTGTGAACATACCTCCCATCGAGAAGCCCGACAGATAGACTCTGTTTTTGTCGATGCCATAGCGGTTGTGCATCGTGTCGATAATCGCTTCGATGAAGTTGAGGTCGCTATTGCCTGAGATGTCCCAATAGCGGTTCACACCATTAGGGAAGACAACGGCAAAGAGTGCTGTGTCGGCGATGCTTTCATAGACACAATGCTCTTTCTGATAGGCTGCATCCTGGTTGGCACCATGACAACTGATGATGAGTGGACGGTTGGCAGGCAGATTCTTTGGCACGTATGGAATCATGGTGCGCTGTGTGTTGCCCACTTTGATGGTCTGTGTCTGTGCTTGTGCAGTAAGTATCAGCGTAACGAGTAGGCTGAAGAGGATGATAACTCTTTTCATAATTTAATTAGTGGCCCCCACCCGCCCTCCCCGAGGGGAGGAGAATGCCATCCGGATAGAATCGCTTAACGCTTCACGCTTCACTCTTCACTCTTCACTCCTCACTTTTCACGCTTCACGTTCTTCCCTTCCCCTCGGGGGAGCAGGTGGGGGGCTTTTTTATTTTTGTTTTATGATTTTCTTTCCGTTTCTGATGTAAATGCCTCGAGTAGGTGTGGATACACGAATGCCATCAAGTGAATAGAATGCGTTCTCGCTTGGTTTTGTTTCGTTGGAGATGCTTGGGATTCCTAAGATGATAGGTTCGAGTTGTTCGATATACTGCAACAGTTTTTCTGTTGCAGTAACCATCTTGTCGTCGTTGTTCACCACTTTCGAAGGCGTGTAGAGATTGGTGACGTACGATTGCAGGCGGCGGTAAGCATATTTGGTCTGCATTTCTTCAACGTCGGCAAACTGATTCACGATTTCGAGCGCACGATTGTAAGCTGTATAGTAGTTTTCGAGGTTAGTTTTTCGAGTAGCCAGTGGATTCATTGCCTTTAGCAGTGCTTCAGTTGCCTTTTCGTATTCAGATGGAGCTGTGGATGTGAATGTGGAGTATTCATCAAGTATGGGTTTCAGTTTGTCTCTGAGTTCCTGAGCCGACTCATAGATGGAATCTACTTCTAAGGAAGTGCCATCGTAGAGTGCTTGTGCTTCTGTCATGGTCTTGAGGAATCCTCCTTTGTAAAGCTGTGCAGTGGATGTGCTGTCGATGTTCTCAATATCCACTTCCGTGATGCCAAAAGTGTATTCGAAGACAAATGGTTCAGCATCCACAATGCGTTCATCGGTGATGTTGCTCAACGTGAGCTTGAAATCACCTTCGCTGAGAGAGGTGTTTTCAGGAAGGGAGAAACTGATGACAGAACTCATGCCCGACGAAAGATTTGCGAGGGCAATGCTTTCTGTTCCGTTCGACAGCGTTGCTGTTGCCTTATCACAGTTGATCGGAAAATCGAAAGTGAAGGTGAACGGCGAAAAGTTGACGGGCAGGTCGAAGGAATGGTTTTCGGGTGCAGCCTCCAGCACTTGCAATGGAGTAGGGGGGAGGATGGTGATTTTCCGTGTCGTTTCCTTTGTTTTCTTATCGTTGTCGGTCACTTTGGCTTTTAGCGTGTGAGAGCCCGCGGATGGACGTACCCAACGGTAAATGAATGGAGCCTCCTGGAAAGTTTCCACCACTTTTCCATCGATGGACAGTTGAACGGACTGAATGGTTCCGTCGGGGTCTTTGGCATCGATTTCGATGGTGATGGTGTCGATGGCAAAAAACTCGTCTGAAGTCGTTGGCTTCAGAAAGCTGATGCTGGGCAAGCCTTTATCGAGCACAAAACGCTTGCAGAAGTTCCAAATTTCGCGATGATTGCCATCCATTGGCCAGTGGCCTCCGTTGTGGTAGGAAAAGAGTTCCACTTCTGTGCCGTTGTCGCCACCGCTCCACACTTCTTTGTCACCATTCCACCAGGTTTGTCCGTTCGGATAGTAGTTGGTGGTTTTCTTGTAGGTTTTTGTGTGGTCCATCTGGGCAAAGTGCTCTACATAGTCGTGAATGCCATATTGAGTGTAGCCAAACACGTCGTCGTCGTAAGCATGCACATGGATGAGCGAAATCGGCTTCGGACAGTTGTTCCAGGGTTGACTGGAGAAATGGATACCACTCGTTGGTGCAAAGGCTGCAATCTTGTTATACATCGTTGGGATGGCATGGTAGATGAGCATGGAACCCATCGAAAATCCCGACCAATACACGCGGTTGGTGTCGATGCCATAGTCTTGTTCAAGTTTGGTGATGGACGCTTTCACGAAGTTGATGTCTTTCGTTCCACCAATGTCCCAAGTGTTACCATCGCTTCGCAGGTAAGCAACGACGAATTTTGCCGTGTCAACCATCGTATAGAACTTGTCGGAATCGTACTGGTATTCTGGACTTTGGTTCATGCCGTGGGTCACAATCATCAGAGGCACGCCTGATTCGTAAGTGTTAGGACGAAACACAATCATGTTGCGTTTCTGCCCACCTGTGTTGACAAAAATACTGTCCTTCACAAATGCTTGCATCTGAGAGAAGAGACAGAGAAGCAGGGATAGAGTGATTAATGTTTTTTTCATATATAAGTCGTTTATATTAGTTGTTGCAAAATTACTATAAAAACTTCGTTTTTTCTTTCGTAAATGATTATTTTCCTTTCAATTCTGTAATATACTTGTAACTTATTTTATAGAAATTGTAACATGTCATGGATTTCTCCCCTAAAAACATGGTAAATCCGTTTATTTTATTATTAGTGAGGAATGAGTAGTGAGGAGTGAGTAATTATCCCATCCGGATGGCTACACTCCCCCCTTGGGGGGAGCTGGAGAGGGGCTAAATCGTAGCAGCGCTTCCAACATTTCGAGTTTTGGCATGTGGAAACCTGCGTTATGAGCAATTTCAAGAGGGCGGGAATATAGATACTCGATTTCCATCGGACGGTGGAAATCGAAATCCAGTTTCATGGAAGGACTATACGGAGTCATCGCATCAGTCATTTGTATCATCTTATCAGCAAACGACTCATCGATGTTTTCCACTCCGAGATGCTGAGCAGCATGAATCACTTCCAGCATCTGCTCGTAGATGAGTTTTCGAGTGGATGGATGCTTGAGCAGCAAGTCGGTTTGTGTGTTGAGTGCCACGGTCATGCCATTGAAAGGCATGTTCCATACAGCCTTCTTCCATCGCGCTTCTTCGTAATTGACAAGAGCGGCTTGCACGCCAGCCTGCGTGAAATCCGTGAGCAGCGCATTGAGGCTTTGGGTATCCTTACAACTGTAATTCCCCAAATTGATGCTACCATAGCATTGATGGCTCACCCTGCCTGGTTCGGTTTTGGCTGAGCAAATGAAAGCAAGTCCTGCTACCAAGGCAGTATTGGGAAACATTCGCTGCACATCGGCTTCCACACCGATGCCGTTTTGGATGAGAACGACGATGGTTTTTGGACCCAATAGTGGAGGTAGGAGTTCCTGAAGCAATCCGTTGTTGATGGTTTTCAAACAAACCAATACCACATCGCAAACGGGCATGTCGGCAGTTCGATGGTATGCATTCACGGCATCGAGATGGAAAGAACCATCACACGAATCAATCTGCAAACCATTACTTTTTACGTATTCGTAATCACGATGCAAGAGGAAATGCACCTCTTGCCCGCTCTTCGCTAATTTGCCGCCATAAAAACCACCAATGGCACCTGTTCCAATAACTCCGTATTTCATAATCAATGTATTTTGTCCTTTGCGCTTGTCAAGGGATGCAAAGTTACAAATAATTTGGAAATGGATGCAAATAATGTTGTAAAGATTCTTGTCTTCAAATCAGAATTCTTACCTTTGTTCCAAATCCGGAATTTTCGTAAATCAGCACTTTCTCATCAATGGAAATCATCAGAGCCACCCATTTGGCACAACAGGCAGGAGCCTACTACGTGAGGATTCAAGGAATGGCGCGTCAGCACCACATTTCGCTTCAAGAGGAATTCGACGAGCACGACACGCCCGAAACCAAATACATTGTGGTCATGGACGAGTATCTGCCTATAGCAACTTGTCGCATCTATGCCATCGACCCCACCACAGTGATGCTGGGGCGTATTGTTGTTCTTCCAGAATATCGTCGCCAAGGATTAGGCACTCGTGTGGTTCGTGAAGCCGAGGAATGGGCAAAAGAGTTAGGTTTCACCCATGCCATGCTGGAGAGTAGGGAAGAGAAAGTGCATTTCTATGAGAGGATGGGTTATCAACCCGACTGGTCGAAACAGTCCGACGGCACATTCCATTGCATTCTCATGGAAAAACCATTGAATTAAGGATGCTCCCCTAATTCTTTGTTATAGGATTATTTCTTTTTAAAATACTTGTTGATGGCATTCCGCTGATAAACAGCTGGAGTGACTCCTTCCATCTTTTTGAATGTGTTGATGAAATTGTTGATGGAAGAATAACCCACCTCAAAGGCAATTGATTGAATGGTTTTATTGCCATTTTTCTCCACATCATCCAATTTCTGCTTCGCCAGTTCAATTCGCCTTTTGTTGAGAAGAGAACGGAAAAAGTCGCCATACACGTCATGGATGATGATGGATACGTATTTAGCGTTGGAATTAGTGAGTTTCACCAGGGTTTTCATGTCGAAAACGGGGTTGCAGATGTTCTCTGGATTGTCGAGTTCCCGTTTGATTCTCTGCGACAATATCTCGAAGGTTTCATTCGACATAATTGAGGTGTAAGACGTACTGAGGGCTGCCAACTCCTCCATGTCGTTTGTAACGAATTCCTCCCCATTGTCTGAGTCATCTTCAGTGATGGGCTCAACCCTGTTCTCCAGGTCCTCTTGAGAACCTTGTTGCTTTTCCTGTGATGCTTCGTTGGCATTGATTTCTTTTTCTTTCTCATTCTTTATCAGATTGCAGCGAATCACATGATATTCGTTGCCTTCGTAGGACATGGAGTTGGAATCCCTTATCGTGAGAAGCAGCACTTGTTGGAATTGAGTGTCTTTATCAACATTCACGATGCACAGATAATCGATAATTTTGTCTTGACCATCAATTTTTTTAGGAATGATGAGAGAATTGATGATTTCGCCCTTTCTATTGATGCCACGACATTGAATAGTTGATGATGAATTGGGGTTATCATCAAGAATGGAATTCACGCAGGGCACGTCAGAATAGCCCATCTCGCTATTGGGAATCATTACGAAGTATTTCTTCTGACCACTTTTTTTGTGTTGCTTGATAAAGAGATATGTTATTAGTAGAATGGTCAAAATCCATAATACTAATGAACAAATATGCAACCATATTTGCGTGGTTTCATTTAATAGTAGCGTCATCATATACTGTCAAAATATCTTTTAAATTAAAGCAAAACGAAGACTCTTAAACATGTACCTTATAGCTAACTTACTATGGTATATTTGCGAAATTATATTCTATTGTATTGGTTCGTGGCTTGATGATGCAAAGATAAAACATTTAATTATAATATGCAATTATTCAAATGCTTTATACTTTCATTATTTCTTGATTCTGTAATCTTTTCTAATAATTTATCGTAAATATTAAATTCTGTGATTCTGTTAAATCTCGACCTTTCTTGGTTTTTACATAGACATTCTTAAAATTGATATTCCTTTCTTAAAACTTAAATTCTGTCTTGTTTGAATTATGTAATTTTGCCGATGATTTGGGAATTATAGGTGATTACTAACTTTAGAAACTCCCTTCTCGCTTAAATGTTTTTAAAAAACAAAGTAAGTTAAACCATAAAAACAATTTGAAATTATGAAGAAAAAATTACTGAAATCATTTGCTTTTGTTGCATTAGGACTCTTTGCAACAAGTGCGTATGCTCAGTCTGAGTCTGAAATTCAAGATGCGGTAGTGGCTGTGATTGGAGATAATTGAACGATGGAGGGAATGGTTCAACAAGATGGTTCTTCCTATATTTTAGGTGACCAAAGTACTCATCACAGAGGTTCTATAACCAGTCCTGAATTTCCTGTTACTGGTGACTTATTGTTTATTCCTAACGGAGAGGCTTGGACTGGTGCTACATGGAAAAATAATTTAATTATCTCTGTTACTTTCAAGTACACTGATGCTTCGGGTGATGAGCAAACTGAAGTGGTTACTCAAGAACTATTAATTGATAAAAATGGACGACCTTACAATTTGAATTTTCAAAGACCTGAAGGTGTTCCAGAAAATGCTACGATGTATGTCAACCTAAAAGTAGAGGGAACAGGTCATAATATTGTTTCCCCAGGCACTTTTGAATTAACGGCTCATGAACTTGTCATCGACGAGAATTCAGAGGTAAATACAGACCGACTGGCGCTGAATGTTGGTCGTAATATTCGTCTGAGGGTGATTCGCTCTTTCTCGAACACAAAATTCTATACTTTGAGCTTGCCTTTCCAGTTCAGTCAGCAATGGGCTGACCGATTATCTTTGCAAAGATTTTGTGGTTATTGCCATATTTGAGAAAATGCCTAATTTTCATGAACATGATTATAAGCATTTTTGATATAACAAACAACCCTAAGACTAAGAAATATAAATTATTCATTATTAAAACAAGATAGTATGAAAAAAACGTATTTAACCCCAGTGAGTGAAATTCTTTTCACCATTGAAGACGAAATCATGATCGTTGTATCTGGTGTTTCCGGCGAAATGGGCGATGGCACTACGATTGGTGATGGCGGTGAAGGTGATGGAACCGTTGGCCCATCCGTCAAGTATCATGGCAACCAAGAAACCTATGGCGACTTGTGGTAAAGCCTTTTCAAGAAGTAGATACCGCAGTCAAAAAAGTCTAAAGAGATTTTAAGAAATCAAGTAAACAAACAAGAAAAAATCGAAATCATTATGATGAAGAATATTACACTGAAACTGAAGCACCTCGTGCTTTTTACCACACTTGCCATGTTCTCGGTGGCAGCAAGTGCAGTGAATGTCACCTATAGCCTGACCACACACGTGGATGGCAGAACCATCACGGCTACAGCCAACGTGGCAGCTGGTGGTGACCTCCTTAGCAGTATGCCTCAAGCATTGTGGCGTGCTTATTGTACCTATTCTTTCACTAACGAAGCAGGCGAGGAAATCGATAAAGCTCCTGCTAATGGTGGCACTGTCTATGTGGATTATGTGTTTGACCCTCCTTTCATTCTCTCAGAGGATGATGGCGAACCTGTTTGGCATTTTTTGAAGCACGATCCAATCGATGGGTTAAGAGTCTTCTATTATAGTCAGTATCATGCTAATTATTATCATCAGTATGGCAATGACGACATTTTCTATACACAGGGAAATTTGAAAACAGGTAACCAGACTCTGAAGTCGAAGGAGAATGCCTATTGGGCTTTTTATGGCGATGCTTATTGCTTGAACTTGAAGTTCAATGACGTGAACAATGTGGAGGCAAATGACTTTTTAACTTGCAAGATCACCTCTCGCACAAGTTTGGGTAGAACTACCTATACCTATAAAATAGAAACAGGTGACAAGATGATGCCAGGTTGGCAGCTGTATGTGAATGATGCCTTGAGCGGAAGTTTCTCATTGGGCTTGCCTGCCGACACCCACATCGATCAGTTCATCTGGATGTATGACCTGGGCGACGATGCTTCTATCAAATCCCTTTCAAATGGAGGTGCAAGACGCGGTGCTCAGAACCATATAACGGGTGATAATGCAAGAACATTTGCGTTCATGGCTATACCTGTTGATACAGGGGATCCTTCGATTACCACTCCTTGGCGTGTCACCTATAAGATTCAGAAAGCAGACGGTGGTTGGTATCCAAACATCATTATGCTGAAGACGGGTAGCAACCAGCCACCTATCTTCCCTCCAACGGGTTTCACACCAGTTGAAGGCTACGAATACGACTACTTCTTCAAGGATGCCGAATTCACTGAGAAATATCCTGATGGTTATGTCATGCCAGATGGAGAGAACACCATTATCTATATTAAGGAGAAAGAGGTGGAGGTTGTTGAATACGTATCCACTCCTTGGATGACCTTGGTATTGCCTTACAGCATTGACGACTTGACCGCTTTCTTCGGCGAGGATGCCGTACAGGTTCAGGAATATACGAGTGTTGCTGGCGAGTTGACAGAGGCTGCTTCAGAGTCATACTTCACCTGCCATCTCAATTTCACGGCTACAGACAAGATTGAGGCTTACATGCCTTACCTCTTCAGGGCAGTTCATGCAAGACAGTCCGACCTCGACCGTATGTACGACATTTTGGGCATCGAGGCGATTAATGAACCAATCGAGGTGAAGCTCTACGACAATACCCACGCTCCTGAAATCGGTGTTTCGATGAAGGGTAACTTGGCTGCTAATGGCTATGAAATGCCTGGCGACGGCCTGAACTTCTACTTCGGCTCGTCTCAGGATGCAACCGGTGCATACGCTTACAACTTCTATCGTCGTGCTGCCACCATCCCTCAGTTCCGTTGCTACTTCTTCGTGACAGACGAGCGCACTGGCGGGGCAAATCCAATCAAGGTACGCTTTGGCAGCGACAGTCTCAATGGCATCAGCACCGTGGCTGCCGACACGAACGTCAATGCACCTATCTACAGCCTCGACGGTCGCAAGGTGGATGCATCCTCTCTCAGCAACCTGCAGAAGGGCATCTACATCGTCAATGGCCGCAAGGTGGTGAAGTAAGACTTGTTGCTACGACAATGATAACTAAGAAGGTGGAGTGCGTCAATTCATCAATTGGACTGCTCCGCCTTATTCTACTTTAAGAGAGGTGTGAAAAGATGTTCTATGATGAAGTATAGGGACTGTGTTTGGGTCTGGCTGCACAGATGCTGGATGTTCCTGTTCGTGCTGCTCAGCCAGATGCTCCCTCACCAGGTTTCTGCTGAAGCTGAGAACAATGCTTTTCAGTTGCTGCCCGACAGCAGCAATTTCGTGACAGTGAGCCTCCTGGTGACTTCTCCAACGGACAACCTCTATTCCGTTTTCGGCCATGCCACCCTTCGCATGGAATGTCCCATCCATCAACTTGACTATGTGTTTACATTCGAAAGCGAAACCGATGTGGGAACATTCATGACAGGTGTTGCAGGAAAGGCGATAGCAAGATATGTGGCAGTGCCGACTCAGGAGTTTCTGAGTCAGGTGAAGAAAGAGGGCAGAGGTTCCACACAATACGAGCTGGCGCTTACCCTCCATGAGAAGCAGGACTTGTGGCGATTGCTGGATGAGGACATGATGCGAGGAGGATACCGGCATTTCAACCTGTTGTTGACCAACTGTCTGAGTTCCTCGATGATGAAAGTGCGAGAGAGCTTGCACGATGAATACATCGACTGGGGTGAGCCTCGGTTCCCCTACACGCTCTGCAATGGCGACTATTTCCGCTACACGGTGAGAAACCACCCTTGGGTGGAATTTCTTTTTGTGACGGTGATGGGAACCATTTATGACAAATACACTCAAACGGACTTGCGCCTTGCTCCCGAACTGGTGGTGCCGATGATGCAGCAGGCGCAGATAGTGAACTTGAAGACAGGTGAACGCCGCCCCATGCTGACGGGAAAGACTGAAACGCTCATCGAAGCGAAAGTGGTTCCCAAGCCATCTGTGATAACACCGATGTGGGCATTTGGAGTGCTGCTGGCTCTTGCCGTTCTGATAACGATGGCAGAGCATCTTTGCAAACTCTCGTTTGTCCCTCGTGCCTTCGATGCCATCCTGTTGATGGGACAGACATTCTTGGGGCTGCTCTTGCTCTTCGTCACCTTCTATTCCGAGCTTTTCGGCAGTACGTGGAATTGGTATCTGATTGTGTTCAATCCCATTCCCTTCCTGCTTTGGCTCTTTGGACGAAAGAAACGCTGGTACAAGCAAGTGTTTGGCATCTATGCCGTAGTGCTTTTGCTCTTCCTGCTTGCTACGCCGCTGCTACCTGTGCTCGATGCACCCCATCAGCTCATCACGGCTACCATGCTTATACGTTGCGTGAATCAATATACTATTTTTAATAAACTCAAAATTTTAACAAAATGAAAAAAAAAAACAAACTAATGAATTCCGATTGGATACAAAGGCTCGCAGTGCTTGTAGTCGGATTGATTTGTGTGGTTGGAAATGTGCAGGCTACAGCAACTGACTATTATTACAGAGCAACAGCAAATGTGTCTCCTTCTGGTAGTGGTAGGGTATATGTTTCAAAAACTACCACGAGAAATCCTACTTATCAGGACGCACCCATGTCTATAAATGGAGAAACTACTGGTTTTTTTGGTGTTAAACCGCAGCAAACTGTCTATTTTTATGCTACTCCAAATGCGAGTTATGCATTTTTAGGATGGAAAGAAAATGGAATGGGAGATTATGTTAGTACCTCTCCAAGTTTTTCACCACAAAAACAAATTACTTCAGAAAACAAAGCTAATAACAAACGCACCCAATTCAACTATACTGCTTATTTCCAAAAAGTAGAAGGATTAGTTCAAGCTGTGTCAACGAATGTGCAAAGGGGATGGGTAGAGATTAGTAATATAAACAATAGACTTAATGATGAAGTTACGATAACTGCTCATCCTGACATTGAACAGGGCATTGTTTTTTTGGGGTGGAAAAAGACTCAATCTGATGACGCTGCTTTTGTCACTTCAGATAATCCATATACACTAACAGTGACCCAAGAAACAGCGGGCACGTATTACGCTTATTTCAGTGAACCTGCAACAAAGGTTTACTGTATCTTGAAGAATCATGAAACAGGAAAATTCCTGTGTTTTGCTGGAAACGGAAGTGTAACTCAACATACTGCAACAAAAACAGTTAAGGTTCCAATCATTGGTAATGTTACAAGAACAGTTCAAGATGGTTTCAATTTCGTGAATGGTTTGACAACCATCTCTGAGAGTGATGCTGTCAATAATCCACTGATTGTTTTTAAGCGTGTAGCTACAACTGGTAATCAAGGACAAGAGTTGGGATATTTGGCTACTGATGTATATATGAAAACTGGGAATAAAGAAGGTACGATTTCTACAGATGAAATGATAGGAAATACCAATTATCATTTCACTTTTACTCCATCATCCAAATACAGCAACGCTTTCAGAATTAGTACATCGATTACTCAATCAGTTACGGTGGCGGGTAGTATTTATTCTGCTACTTTTGACAGTTATCTTTGTGACAATGGAGATGGAAGTGTTACGATGAAGTCATTTGAAGATGTAAACACAGCTACAAACATAGATTGGGATGTAACTTTCTTGACAGAAGAACAGACTGCAGGTGCATTTGGTGTAACAGCCAATGCAAGGTTTGAGTCTGGTGGAAAGTATTATACCAGCATGTATGCACCATTTGCCTACAAATTGTTGGATGGTGTAAATGCTTACTATCTGCATCCAGATGAGGATAATTATAACGAGAAAACCAATACCTTGTCACTTACTAAGATTGCTTCAGGCGAGATTGTACCAGCAAATATGCCTGTAATTATTGAGTGCAGTTCAGCTGGTAATCCTACAGGCAATAGATTGCTTCCTGTAGGCGGTTCATCTGATTATCCTATTAAAGGCGAATATGCCAAGAATCTCCTTAGTGGTTATAATCAGGTTTATAGTCGAAATGGTTATACAGATAATGTGAATAAAAAATACCAAGCTGTAGCCAACGACCACGACTATATGTATGTGTTCTCGATGAAGAACAATAACTTGGGATTCTATCATTTAAATGGTACAACAATCCCAAAGAACAAGGCATATTTGCATCTTGGTGTGACATTTGAGAATATTTCAGAAGAGTTAAATCAGAAGGCTAATAATGTGAAATTGGCTTTTGGTTCTCAGTTTGATGATGACCTTCT
>OCVV011225170.1_pt1 | contig 32572 bp, 38 predicted proteins | sample 1539721 | NCBI WGS metagenome assembly OCVV01 (sample SAMN02144230, study PRJEB22623) | gut metagenome | biome: sheep rumen | host: Ovis aries | place: New Zealand | reverse complement strand
GTCACGCCCCTTCTTCTGTCACAGAAAACGAAAAAGGGCCCCTTCCGGAACCCTTTCTACCGCAGAGGATGGGATTCGAACCCATGCGCCATGCGGAAATTTCCTTTAGGTATCAGCAATTTTAGCACTCTGCAACATTTCCTGCAACATTTTGATTTTTATGCATTTCATGTGCATGTTCAAATGACAAAATGCACAATTTATAACATCATCTCTCAGGAACAGCGAAATGTTGAAAGAACCGTCTTACACTCTCATATCCCGATATTATGACAAAGCATTCGCAAGCATTGCATTTCCTTTTTTATCAATGTTTGCATGGGCATTTGCTCTTGATTCGGATAGCACATATGCATATATGGTTAATACTGTTTTTTGTGATGTCCAACCGCCTATTTGCATACAGTATGATATATCAAGATTTAGCGATGATAGCCACCATGAACATGCAAAATGACGCAGAGCATGAAAAGTAAAGATACCTTTTGCTAATTGTTCACGCACAGCACCAGATACGATATGTTCCCACGCATCTGATAATGATTTTGGTGTTTTATCATATATTGTACCAGCATCAAATATCATGTCAAGCAGGATAGACGGCACAGGCACAACACGCATACTTCCTGCTGTTTTTGTGCTCTTGTATACATACTGTCCCTTGCTGTCCTTGACCATAGCACGACTGATAGTGACAGTTCCGTTTTCTCTGTCAAAATCCTTTATTCTTAAACTGCATATTTCGCTTCTTCTCAGACCACAAAAAGAAGCTAAACAAATCGGAATAACCAAATCTGGACGATGTTCTTTTGCGTACATTATCACACCTTGTATGTCCTGCATAGTCGGAAAATACTTCCCGTCATACAAATCATCATCATCAGCATCAGATACAGATATTGTCTGCTGTTTTTGTGGGCGCATCATACGTCTTGTCGTATCTGTTAAATCAGGCATTGTGCCACCAGCCATTTTGTAAGCACCAGATATTAAGCCTCTGATGTTTTTTAATGTTTTGGCAGACAGACCACATGCGGACAGCTTCCGAAACATATCCTCTATTTCGTCAGATGTCAATGCCCACATATCACGCATCATGTAATCTGATACATAGTTTTGTAATGTTCTGAGATTAGAGGCGTATCCGCTGTAAGTAGTCGGGGAAAAAAGAGATGCATCAGAACGGCTTTCGACAAATGCATGTATAGCTTCTCCTAATCTTCTTTCCCCCGGCATTTTGGCAAATTCTGCTCTCAGCGATGATGCTATCTTGTCTAATTCCCGCTTAGTTGGCGCACGAATTGTCTTGTGGATGATTTTGCCATATATATCTCTGCCTACATACACTCTTGTTTTATATGTTCCATCAGGCAATTTTTCGACCTTTCCCATATCCGCTTCTCCTATCCTTCCGTTTGATTAATTACATAAACAGTATGCGGTAATCATGCATATTTGCTCATTTGTGGACGGAAGCAAGCATGTGATTTATGGCAAAAACAGGCATGTCAGATATGCGACATATTTCAAAATAAATGAGGCATACTATATGTAAGAAAACCTCTTTAAATAGGAAGAAACTCATGCAGAAAGGAGTGATACATGCATGATAGACGCTGTTAAAGACTATTATAAACATTTAAAACCAAATGAGCGAAAACGACTATTGATGCGAATGGGAATCAGCTTACAAACGCTTTACAGGCGCACAGCGGACAATATAACAGCTTATGAGATAAGGGCGTTAATTGCATCAGGCATGTCAGAAAAGACGCTCTATGAGGCTCTGAGGCTCTGATACAGGCATTACAGAAAGGATAGGATGAATGATGGCAAAGACGATAAACAGCAGGCAAAAAGGCAAAACAGGCGAATTAGAGTTATCACACATTATCAATAGCTATGGATACAACACAAGACGCGGACAGCAGTATTGTGGTGCAAATGGTGATGCAGACGTAACAGGATTACCACATGTGCATATTGAATCGAAACGAGTAGAAAGATTGAATCTGGACAAGGCAATGGAACAGGCACAGCACGATGCAAAAGATGACGAAATACCGGCAGTCTTCCACCGAAAAAATCACAAGCAATGGAAAGTAACAATTACACTGGATGATTTTATGAGACTATACAAAATGGCATTTGATAATTGATTTAAAATAATTTTCTTAATTCCGAAAAAATCAGACTACTATATATATAGGGGCATTATATGCAAGATAACCTCACGACCGAACCAAAATCATGCATATTTTAAAAAAAATGAGGCATACTATATATAGAACAAATAGAACAAGCACATAATGGATGTGCAGAAAGGCAATGGATACGGATATGACAGCAACAATTAATTTCTTAGAAGCACAAGCAGGAAGACGCAACCTGCAAAATGCTATCGGCAGACCAATACTGCCACAACCACAGGTATATACTTATGACAAATACCTTTCGGACAATACAAAAATAGTCGATGCAATGGTAAATGCATGTGCTATGAGAGGGAAAAAGATTCTCGTAGAAGCACCAACAAGCGCAGGTAAAACACATCTTGTATGTACTGCTCTTGCTCAAAGGCTGAAAGATGCTAATAATGACAAGCAGGAAACAACACCAGAAATCAAAGCAGCCGTTGAAATGCTGAGAAATGCAGGAATTATTATACAAGATGCAAATGCAGAAGAACAACCACGTAAGGTCATAATCGCAGTCCCGACTAATCTACAGAGCTGGCAGGGCAAGTTATACGGCACAAGCAGTATTGCAGGGGATTCAAAAGACGATTTCCAGATAGATAAAAACGATGGGAAAGCTATAACGACCGTTTACGATTGCTGTGATAGGCTTTTATATTATCCTGACGAAATGCTCCGTAGAGCGGTTCTGGTAATTGACGAATTTCATCAGATTCTCTCGGCTCGTTCCTATCGATCTAAGGCTATTAAAAAACTAATAGCCGTCAGCGACAGAATTTGTGAAGCAGGCGGAACAGTCATATGTATGACAGCAACACCAGCATCTATACTGTATTTTTGGCAATATGGCGCATATCTGCTTTTTACACCAGCATCAGGTATCAAGACAAATATCAAGCATATTGACCTTGTTCACAAGACCAAAGACATCAATTTTTTCGATGCTATAACAAACAGAGTAATCAAAGCAAATGCGGAAAAAGAAACACCAGTTGTCATGGTTCAGAACAAAGAAAAAATTGCACAGTTACAGCAGGTGTTAGCAGATGCAGGTATCAAAGCTCTTGCAATTACATCAGATAGTAAAGAGAGAAACCAGACAGAGGATGGTGTATGGGATTATGTGGATAGTACATACAAAAGCATCATAAACGGCATTATCCCATGTTGTGACGCCTTACTTTGCACATCAATCCTTGAGTGCGGAACGTCTATTACCGGCAGAAAGACAAAAGATGGTACAATCATCAAAGATAGCAAGATTCTTCCTATTTACACTGCATTAGATGGCGAAACAAATATAGACAGCATGACACAGTTTTTTGCAAGATTTAGATTTGACATAGACAATGCAGAGGTTCTTATATCGGACGTTCGCAGTCTTCCAAAAAACCTTGTAGACGTTAAAGCAGGCGCACAGGCAGTCATAAGTCAGTTTGAGGATGATTTATACAGCGTAAGAAAAGAAATAGCAAATGCGTTTGAAATCGACTTATACAGAAAGATATATATATCATTACACGGACACACAGACGCAAAAGGCATTGATGATTTAAACACAGTAGATTTTGGCATATTACATGCAGATGCAGTAGCAAAATACTACAATCTGATATACAGACAACCTGCTGATGGTAAACATATCCTGTCTGATGCATTTGCTGTGCCTGTGGATGATGTCCCGTTATCAAGTGCGAAAAAACATGATGCACCTGTGATTACAATGGTTATTGCAGATGATATGCATGATTACCTTATCAATCTGATGCAGGATACAAAAGCAGTCAAGGCGATAATCAGCGGAAAAGCAAATGCAAAGGTAGCAGAAATCAAAAACAAGTATCCAGAAGCAAGCAGAATACTGAAAATGGCAAAACCATTACTTGCAGGATGCATGATAGACGGTAGCAGGATTACTGCAGTAGATGCTATGCAAACGGTCATATTATCAGCGACAGCACCGGAAGAAACCTATATAACAGCCGATGGTAAGGAAATCACAGCCGATGAACCGTATAATGCCGTATATCGTACAATAGCTATGATGGATAGAAGCACAGCATCAAAGATACTTGATACCGTAGCAGGATATAACACAGATGCAGACATTGCGACATTAACGACACCTGAAACAGCTATTGCAATTAATCAGATGGATGGCGATAAATGGCATGATTACATAACTATGTGGACGGTATACAGACAGAACGGGAAATATACAGACTGGACATCATGGCAGACAATCAGCGCACAATGGGCAGATGCAACAGAAACAGACTGCCGGAGATATAGGCTTGATTACCAATACAGCAGATTAAACAGAGCATACAAGGCAGATATTGAAAAGTACATGCATAGTGCACTCCCTGAGTATACACGTACAGGCGCAGAGCATATGATTCTGCTTAATCCTGATAAATACCTGTATAAATGTCTCGTAACAACAGTTGAAACCAAAACAGGAAAGGCGAAAACAAAGAAAGATAGAAACAAGACAGGCGAAAAATATGATAAACCGTTTTTAGGTAGATATTTCACAAAAGCAGATTTGCAGGAAATTGCAGATGGAATGGAAGCGTCAGTGTGTAAAATCTGCAAAAACATTGACAGACATGAACATTATACAGCAAATGATATCCTGTATGCATTAGTAGCTATTTACAGCGTACAGTTTATCGACAAAAATAAGAAAGCAGTAAGCGTTGATGATGTCAAAGATATAAATGATATGACTGGACTGTCTATGCGGATTCGCTCTATAAGATATAACATGATTCACAAGGAACTTGTTCCAACATACCAATATGGAATCATTGCAGAGTGTGAAAGCGCATTGATGAGCAAGCAGGATACACACGACATTGCAGAAGTAGAAGCAGATGCAGAATATATCATAGCAAGACTGCAAGAGGCTGGAATAGATACAAACAGAATACAAAGCTACATCAGATGGTGGATGGCAGGCGGTTACAGAGAGGGGCAGATAGCACAGATAGCAGGATATTGGCAAGTAAAACAAGCATAATATGATAAATTCAAGGGACAGGCAAACAATGTCTGTTCCTTTTTCTTTTTATAGTATCCTTTTTCTTTTTATAGTAGTATTACTGCAAGAAATCAAAAATATAGTCGTTATACTGCTATAAAATAACAAATTATAGTCATAATACTGCTACAAAATAGCATTTATAGTCGTAATACTGCTACAAAATAAAATGTAGTCGTATTATTACTATAAAAACAAACACGAAAAAAGCAGGTACAAGACGCCTCAAGCACCTGCTTTCTCCTTAATACGCGGTAGGAATTAGGATGATTTGGATATGACATATCAACCATCAATAATATTATACCATTTTGCGGGTAAAAATACATATTGTTTTTGTTAATATAGACGTTTCCTGAGTTTTTCAAAAGACTCCGCTCTTATAGGAATATATATGATTAAAAATGTAAAAAACACCATATTTGCAAAAAAAAACATAAAAAACAGCAAAAAAAACTATATTTCGGTAGTCTTTCATGCTATACGAGACTCCGTGAAATGCATTTAAAATCATATTCAGTCCTATGGCAGATAATGCCAAAAATGCCAAAAAAAATGCAGACAGGCAGTGATTTACAGGTATCTGATGCTATTACAGATACCTGTTTTTGTATGTTTTTCATCTTTTCCGAAAGCAAGTGCTGGAAGAAACCGACTAAAACTCTCATGCTGTGTCTGCTTTAATATCGTTTTCATCTTCTCAGGGACAGCGAAAAGATGAAAGAAACAGGCTAACACTCTCATTCCCCGACTGATTTAGAAACCGAATATAGAAAGCAGTTATCATACATATATTTATGCAAGAAAACACCATCAATTTTAGGCTGTATGACTTGTTTAAAGGAGTCAACTTTTTTAACAGTTTCCGAAAAGTTGACTGGTAAAACGAGTACATCAAAATGCTGAAACACCGCATGAAATCAAGCAAAATGAGCTGTCAGCATATCAAAAAATGAAATTCGGACATCTATATATATATATACATGTCCTAAAATCACTTTTTAAAGCAGACGGTTCATGAGAGTTTTAGTCGGTTTCTTTTCGTTCTTGCTTTCGTGAAAAGATGAACATACACACATATGCGGATACCTGTATCAGAATCAAGCATCATACAGCATACTGCCTGTCTGCCTGCCTGCAAGCATATAAAAGATAACCGACCTAATTTGCGTACTATTTCAAAAAAAAAGAGGCATACTATATATAGAGAATTACAGATGTAATAGCACAAATAGCATAAAGAAAGGGGGACACAACGTGAAAATCAAGACGCGGAGATTTCATGAAGTCGCAACCTACAATTTCGCTGAATGGCTCAAAACGCAGTTAGTCAGGAAGCAGATGAAACAGAGTAAATTAGCAAAGCTGTTAAACGTCAATGTAATGACTGTATCAGGCTGGGTATGCGGTGACGGCAAGCACATGCCACGTATGACAAGTATATGGCGTATGTGTGTGATTTTACAAGATGACGAATACACAGCATCAGACCTGTTTGATAGCGCATGTATGGCTATGAAATCAGATTTGATGCACATGCAGTTTCCAGACCAATAAAACAATAAAGCGAAAGGATGAATAAGGATATGACAAGACAATATTTCACAGTAACGGCAAAACAGAAGCTAAAAGAAAAGCACATAACACAGCAGAAATTAGCAGAAATTATCGGCGTGACACCAGCAGCTGTTTCACTCTACCTCAATGGCAAACACATCCCGAAAACAATACAGTTAATGCTGATGTGTGATGTGTTAGGTATGAACCCATCAGAGCTGACATGGGAAGAACTGGAAATAGAACGACAAATGATGAAAGAGGCTGAATATGGCAGATATTAAAGATAGCGGAAACAGGCGCGAATTTGCGTCAGGCGCAGTTAGAGACATGGCAGATGGTAAAGGCAGATGTGACCTTTTGCCATTAGAGCAAGTATCAGCATTATTAGATTACAACACCGTAATTTACAACATATACCAATATCAGCAGACAAACGACATTGACTATATCGCAGATGCAATAAAAGATTTTTGCCTTATGCGTGGATGGACTGTGCCTTATGCAATTCTACAGCTTTCGATTCACTTCCAAGATGGGTGTAAGAAATATGGCGAGAGAAATTGGGAACAGGGGATACCAGAAAACTGCTATATAGATTCGGCAGTAAGACACCTATTGAAATATCTGGATGGTATGACCGACGAACCGCATGATAGAGCCGTGGTTTGGAATCTGATATGTCTCTGGTGGACGCACGAAAACATAACGGAGTAATCGGATAATTGCAAGGGGGATGATGGTTATGGCGTTTTACAGGAAAGAAAGAAAATATACAGAGGACAATATACAAATCTATTTGCGTCAATGGATACAGCAAGGATGCAAAAATAAATTTTATGGTACGGCTCTGTGGGAAGAAAAAAGAAACGAAATCTTAGAACGTGACCATCATCTCTGCCAAAATTGTTTGCGATACGGAGTGCTGACAAGCGAGGATTTGACAGTACATCATATTTACCATTTGGAACAGAGACCCGATTTGTGTTTGAATAGCAATTTTTTAATTTCACTCTGCCCATTCTGCCACAAGGTAATACATAGAGGCTTATTTAATGTTTTAGACTATTGGCAAAATCCGCCTGCATGGGCACAAAATATGCAGATAGCAATAAAACAGTATCAGTATCAGCAGTACATATTAATGCAGATGTATGGACTGCCGAACGAACAGTATCAGGAACGTACAATGCATCAGATGTGTCCTAACATGCAGGCACAGATAGCATATCAGCAACAGCAACAAGCACAGGTGACGCAATAATGGATTTTTTAGATGAATACAGAATAACAGAGAAAGGAGACGATGGCTAATGGCAAGACCGAGAATACCGATAGACAAGCAGACATTTGAAAAGCTGTGTGGATTGCAATGCACAGAGCAAGAAATTGCTGATTGGTTCTCTTGTTCGATAGATACCATTGAGCGTTTTTGCAAGCGTGAGTACAAAATGCGTTTTGCGGAGATATATGCGAAAAAGCGGAGTATTGGCAAAATTTCGCTGAGACGAATGCAGTGGAAATTAGCGGAAAAATCAGCTCCAATGGCAATTTTTCTGGGTAAAAACTATCTGGGACAAACGGACGAACGGAAACAGCAGGTAGAACTCACAGCACAGGAACGCGAACAGACAAAGCTGGACGGCATACTGGCGCAGATAATATCTGATGATGACGAGGAATCTGATGATGAATAAGGAGAGAATGATATGTCACAGATATTACTATCTCCTAAATTCAGGGATTTTCTGAAATATGACAGGGCGAAATTCGAGGTACTTGAGGGCACAACCGCTTGCGGAAAAACTACTGTCGGACTGTTTAAGTTTATCCTGAAATGTTCTAACTCTCCGAAGGCACAGCATATCCTTTCTGCTAAAGACACGGGCATTGCAGAAAAAAACCTGATTAATAAAGATTTAGGCATTTTAGACAATTTCGGAGTTTTAACAGAATACTATGGGCATGGCAGAGCACAGGAAAAATTGCCTCATATCCTGTTACATGCAAAAGACGGTGACAAGATTATATATGTATTAGGCTATGGCACACGGGAAAAATGGCAGAAAGCATTAGGTGGTCAATACGGATGTTTATACATTGACGAAATAAATACTGCAAACATGGATTTTGTTCGGGAAGCATCAATGCGATGTGATTATGTCATGGGCACGTTAAATCCTGATGACCCGAATTTGCCTGTATATGATGAATACATAAATCATTGCAGACCTCTGAAAAAATGGGCACATTGCGTTCCTGATGAAATCATGCAAGACCTGTTATCTGTCGAAGCTAAAAAGAACTGGACATACTGGTTTTTCAATTTTGACGATAACCCTGCATTGACAGCGGAAAAACTGGAAATCATCAAAGCAAATGTTCCTGTGGGCACGAAACTATACAAGAATAAGATTGAAGGATTACGAGGCAAAGCAACAGGTCTTGTCTTTTCCAATTTCAGCGAGAAAAAGCATGTTATCACAAAAGCATGGCTCAAAAAGCAGATTGCTGATGGCAGTATCAAATTTAAGCAGTTTACATGTGCGGTAGATACCTCTTATAGCGCGAAATCGGAAGACACCATTTCAATGATTTTCGGGGGAATTACGGAAGACAGACGGCTGATAATTCTGAGCGAAAATGTATATAACAACCGGGACTTGTCAATTCCAATCGCACCATCAGACACCGTTAAAAAGATGGTAGCTTTCGCAGATAAAAACAGAAAAGAATGGGGATTCGCAAGAACCATATACATTGATAGCGCAGACCAAGCGACTATCACAGAAGCACATAAATATGCAAGAATACACGGCTCTGTATATGATTTTGTAGGTAGCTACAAGAAAATGCCAATCATTGACAGAATCAATTTGATGTTAGGTTGGTTAGCACAAGGCTGTTATCTGGTTTTAGATACATGCACATATCATATCCATGAACTAAACACGTATAGCTGGCAGGAAGAAAAGGATTTACCGGAAGACAGAAACGACCACAGTATAAATGCTTCACAATATTCATTCCTGCCTTATGTCGGGCTAATCGGAGATATAAACAAGGAGACACAATAAACATGGGAGTATTTCAGATGATGAACGAAAAAATTAAAGAAGGTGTCAGAAGTTGGCTATCCATCAAAGAACCAATGGCTGTTTCTGTATCAATCATGCCTGCATTGGATTATTTCGGGAATGCGGTCAAAAACAGGATTTGGTACAGGGGCGATTCTTCCGAACTTTCGCAGTTATACGGACAGCTTCCGCAGATAGGAATAAAAAATACATTCTGGGGAGCGTCTTCTACTGCCGGCATGGAAATCAGGAAGATACATACAGGTATACCCGCTTTAACGGTTGATGTATTAACCAATGTCACCATCAGCAAATATCATACAGACATTGCTAATAAGATGGTATCTGATTTGTGGGACAAGATAGATGATGACAACAAATTTCGGAAAGTTATCGAAAAGGCTGTAAAAGATGTCCTTGTTATCGGTGATGGTGCATTCAAGATTTCTTTTGACTCTGTTCTGTCTCAGTATCCAATCATTGAATGGTACAGCGGAGATGATATTGACATTGTAACAGACAGAGGCAGAGTAAAAGAGATTGTATTTAAAACGCCTCTGACAGACAGCAAAGGCACAGATTATGTTCTGCATGAGCATTACGGCATCGGATATGTAGAATATGAATTAATGCGTGACGGCAAGAACATTCCTGCCGATGGTATCGAATTAACACGTAATTTACAGAATGTAACATTTGGCGGTGATAATCCGTATATGCTTGCTGTTCCTGTATGCTTCTTCTCTTCTCCCCGATTCAAAGGCAGAGGTCAGTCTATATTTGACAAGAAAACAGATGCTTATGATGCATTAGATGAAGCATGGTCACAGTGGATGGACGCACTCAGGGCAGGAAGAACCAAAGAGTACATACCCGAAAACATTCTGCCGAGAAACCCTGAAACAGGCGAAGTCATGCAGTCGAACGCATTTGATAACAGGTACATCAAAACCAGCGCAGATATGCGTGAAAATGCCAACAACAAGATCGAAGTCGTTAATCCTGAAATTCCGCATGAATCATATATGGCAACGTATATTACGGCTCTTGATTTGGCTCTGCAAGGCATTATATCACCTTCTACGTTAGGAATTGACACAAAGAAGCTGGATAATGCCGAGGCACAGAGAGAGAAAGAGAAAGCGACATTATACACCCGCGATGCTATTGTTGACGCATTAACGGATGATGTGAACCTGCTTATTAAAACGGCTCTCAAAGGCTATGCAGAATGGGCAGGATTACAGATAGATACTGATGCAGAAGTTGCTGTTGATTTTGGCAATTATGCAAATCCGTCTTTCGAATCTCAGATCGAAACCGTCAGTAAGGCAAGAATATCAAGAATTATGTCTGTCGAAGCAGCTGTTGATGAATTATACGGTGACAGCAAAGACGATGAATGGAAAGAAGCAGAAGTGGCAAGGCTCAAAGAAGAAATGGGTATAGCTGAAATGACAGAACCGTTTGCTGGCATGGATGCAATAGATGACATGGGAAAGGATGATGCAGATGATAGTAACGATAGGGAACAAGACATATCAGATGACGCAGGAACGGACACAGCAGATGCTTAAAGTAGCAAGTGATATTGTACCAATGGGCATATACGGCATTGAAAAAGATAACAGGCTCACTCTCATGGTAGAACGATATAAGAGCATGACGAAGCTGAAAAAGGCAAAGCGGAAATATAAGCAAAACGGATATAAGGTGTATTGGAACAATGGCTCTGAATCTGAATTATGACATCAATAAAGCAATGGAGCGAATCGAAGACGAACTCATTGCATCCATGATTAACAACTTGAAAAAGCACGTAGTTGATGAAACAAAGCAAGGCATGACATGGACACAATGGCAAGTAGAACAGCTAAATGCTCTACTTGTCTACCAACAGACTAATGCTACACGTTTTAATCGTGATTTTTCTGAAATAAACAAAAAGATAGAGGCATTACTAAGAGCATATTACAACAACGGGCAAACAGCAGAAGAAGCAAGGATATTACAGGCAATCAAGCAAGGATATGATGCTAATACTGCTGTTTCCAAAGGCTTCTATATTGTCAATAACAGGAAGATAGATGCATTGGTTAAAGCTGTAACAGATGATGTCAAGACGGCAGAAACAGCTATCCTGAGACAAGCTAATGATGTTTACAGGCAGATTATCTATGATGCGATGAACTATGTCGGCACAGGTTCGGGGACGTATGCAAAGGCTGTTGACATGGCAACAAAGGATATGCGAACAGCAGGATTACAATGCATACAGTACAAAAACGGAGCAAAACACACACTGGAAGACTATTCCGAAATGGCTCTTAAAACAGGCTGTAAACGCGCATATCTGACCGGTGAGGGCACGAAAAGACAAGAGTGGGGAATTTATACCGTGATTGTCAATAGGCGTTCTGACAGGGGAATAGGCGGTGTGTGCGGTAAGTGTGCACAGTTTGCAGGCAAAGTCTACATTGATGATGTCTGGGGGGAAGGCTCAAAATCAGGCATATCTCCTGTTACTGGCAAAAAGTATCCTCTCCTATCCGATGCAATCAAGGCTGGTTTATATCACCCAAGATGCAGAGACAGTCACACAGCGTACATCGAAGGCATTACAAAGGCAGAGCCGGTATATACGAGAAAAGAATTACAGCAGGCACAACGAGCAGAAGCAGAGGAACAAAGACAGCAGTACATAAAACGGCAAGCTAAGTCATGGCAGAGGCAGGCTGATTATGCATTAGATGCTGAAAACAAAGCAGAAGCACAGGCAAGGGCAGATGCATGGAAACAGAGAATCTAATGCAGATACCTGCTTATGTATTTTATCATCTTATCAGGAAGCGAAAGACGAACAGAAACAGGCTAACACTCTCATACTGTGTCTGCTTTAGATACCGAATACAGAAAGCGGTTATCATACATATATTTATGCAAGATAACACCATCAATTTTTATGCTGAACAACTTGTTTAAAGGAGTCAACTTTTTTAACAGTTTCCGAAAAGTTGACTGGTAAAACGAGTACATCAAAACGCTGAAACACCGCATAAAATCAAGCAAAATGAGCTGTCAGCATATCAAAAAATGAAATTCGGACATCTATATATATATACATGTCCTGAAATCGCTTTTTATAGTTTTAGACGGTTTTTGCAGTTTTAGAAATTACTTTTCCGTGAGAGATAAATCACTTTTTAAAGCAGACGGTTTTGAGAGTTTTAGTCGGTTTCTTTTCGTTCTTGCTTTCGTGAAAAGATGAACATACACACATATGCAGATACCTGTATCAGAATCAAGTATTACACAGCACATTGCCTGTGGGCGGAAGGAGCAAACTATGCAGATAATAGAAAAGCAGTTATCAGATATTAAACCTTATGGAAAAAACCCAAGAAAGAATGATAATGCTGTTCCGTATGTAGCGAACAGCATCAAGGAATTTGGCTTTAAAGTACCTCTTGTTATTAGCGCATCAGGCGAAATAGTAGCAGGTCACACCAGATACAAGGCGGCGAAATCTCTCGGCATGGAAACAGTACCATGTATTATTGCTGATGATTTAACACCCGAACAGATAAAGGCTTTTCGGCTGGCAGATAACAAAGTCGGAGAGCTGGCAGAATGGGACGGCATCCTGCTTGCAAGTGAAATGGATGATATAGACGGCTTAGATATGGCAGATTTCGGATTTGACGTTAAGGATGTTCTGGATGGCTTCAAAGCACCGATAGAGGTACATGAAGACGAACACACAAGCGAAAATAAGACGGAAGAACCAAAAGCAAAGCTGGGTGACGTTTATCAGTTGGGCAGTCATAGGCTGATGTGCGGTAGCAGTACAAATGCTGATGATGTCAAAAGGCTGATGAATGGAGCAAAAGCAAGGATGCTGTTTACATCTCCCCCGTATTCCGACATGCGAGAGTATGAGGGCGGAAAAGATTTATCAGTAGACAGTCTTTCTAATTTCATCAAGGTATACAGACCATATACGGATTATCAGGTCGTGAATCTCGGCATAAAGCGCAAAGATGGCGAGGTAGTTCCGTATTGGGACGAATACATCAAAAAAGCGCATGAAGCAGGATACAAACTGATGGCATGGAATGTATGGGACAAGGGAAACGCAGGAAGCGTGGCAAACGAAACAGCATTTGTTCCTATATACCATGAAAATCTGTTCCTGTTTGGCGCAGGTGCAGGTGAAATCACAGCAGAATGGATGATGGTGTTTGGGACAGAATTCTTTGATATTAATAGGACGGTCAAGAAAAAAGATGTAAGCATTGGCAAGAGGAAAATGGGCACTAAAAGAAAAGCAGATGGCACAATGGAGATGCATACACAGGGTGACACATCAAGACTATACAAGCAGATGGGGTCTGTCCTCTCCCTCTCTCCCGAAGGCGGGAAGCACGAATTTGACCATCCTGCAATCTTTCCTGTTGGGCTTCCTTCTGCATACATACAAGCATTTACCGATGAATGTGATGCAGTGATTGAACCATTTTCAGGCTCAGGCACAACAATCATAGCTTGTGAACAGACAAACAGAAAATGCTATGCAATGGAGTTAGAACCTAAATATGTAGATTTAGCGATAGCACGATGGGAAAAGCTAACAGGACAAAAGGCTGAAAAGGTCAAAGATTGACAATATCAATTCTTGCGACAATCTGAAAAAAAAAGAGGCATACTATATATGAATGGTTTTGTGTCTTATTTCTTAATACATGACGCATACTATATTTAGTTGGTGACACCACATAAAAAACGGATAACAGGGCGACACCCTTACAACGGAAAGGAGCATATACAATGGCTGATACGAAGCAAACAGAAGCACAGGGAACACAGGAACAGGCACAGGAAACACAGGGAACACAGACACAGGAAACAAAACCTGCTGAAATTGATTACGACAAAATTCAGAAAATGCTGGATGGCACACTGAAAGCGAAAGAAGAAACAGCCCTGAAAGCATATTTCAAACAGCAAGGATTAAGTCAGGAACAGGTCACACAGGCTATTGCAGATTTTAAAGCAAAACAAAAAACACCAGATATCAAGCAGATTCAGGCTGATGCAGATAACGCAAAAGCTGAACTGGTACAGGCAAAAATAGAAACGAAAGCAATGGTAATGGCTGGTGAACTGGGAATCGATCTGAAGTCTGTTGGCTATGTCCTGAAACTGGCTGATTTATCAGAAGTAGTTGCAGATGGCAAGATCGATGATAAGAAGCTGAAAGCATCGATTGAAAAAGTCCTGAATGATGTTCCTGCATTTAAAGCACAGGCACAGGCACAGAATGGATTCCGTCCGCAGGTAGGCGTTTCCAATGGCGGAAGTACAGGCGGAAATCAGCAAGCACAGCAACAGAAAACAACAGCGACAAAACGCTGGAACAGATTCAATTATTAATGAGGTAAAGAATTATGGCTAATACACTCAATTATGCAGAAGCGTGGTCTCCGGAGCTTATCGAGGTTCTTGTGCAGAACACAATCACAAGTCCGTTTATCACGCAGAATGTAAAGTGGCTGGATGCAAAGACATTCCACTTCACGCAGATGTCTACAACGGGATATAAAAACCACAGCAGAAATGGTGGATGGAACAGGGGCAATGTCATTCAGACTGATGTCCCGTACACTCTCACACATGACAGAGATGTGGAATTTCTAATTGATGTGGCTGATGTGGACGAAAGCGCACAGACAGCAAGCATTCAAAGCATTTCCCGTGTTTTCGAACAGACACAGGTAGCACCGGAAGCAGATGCTCTCTTCTTCTCTAAGGTAGCAACAAAGGCTCAGTCTGTCGATGGTCTGCATTCCAGTACAGCAACAACGGCTTACAACAAAGGCAATGTATACGGCAAAATCAAGGCTATGATGGCATCTGGCAAACTCCGCAGATACAGAGCAAATGGTTCTCTTGTTTGCTATGTATCTTCTGCTATTATGGATCTGCTGGAACAGTCTTCTGATTTTGTTCGCAAGATTGAAGTAACGCAGATTGCGGAAGGCGGCGCAGGAATCGAAACCAGAATCACAGATGTCGATGGCGTTCCGTTTATCGAGGTCATAGATGATGAGAGATTTTATGATGCTTTTAATTTTGCAGGCAATGATGGCGGATTCTCTCCGGCTGATGGCGCACACAAAATCAATGTCCTGTTCGCTTCTCTCATGACGGTCAAGGCAGTTCCGAAGATATCCAGCATCTATTATTTCGCACCGGGCACACATACGGAAGGTGACGGTTATCTGTATCAGAATCGTTCCCTGTCTGATGTATTCGTTTTCCCGAACGGCAAAGACGGCAATATTGATTCCATTTTTGTCGATGTGGACACGGTAGCATACGAGGCTTGATGACGGCTAAAGAAAGGAGAAGCAGATAATGTTAGATATATCAATGGCATTTGCAACTCCTGACGATTATATGTATGGTTTCGGTGGGCGGAAAATTCTGCCTGCCGAACTTCCACAAAAACTGCTGAAAGCATCAGATGATGTAAACACTTTAACATTTGGCAGAGCAAGGGCAAGATGGGATACTCTCACAGATTTTCAGATAGCGACCATTAAAAGAGTAACATGTATGCAGGCTGATTTTTGCGAGGATAACGCAGATATTATCAGTAATGTACTTACGTCTTACAGCATCAATGGTGTGAGTATGAATTTTGATGTGAACAAAGCATGGAATGTATATGCAGATGATGGTGTTATCATGGAGCAAAGCACATACAGACTGCTGTCCCAAACTGGTTTAACTTGCAGGCGCATTTAAGGTGGTGACAGCATGAAATATCCAGATTTAGTCAAAAAAAGCGTTTGCAAATGCTATGCGGAAATCACAGCAGAGCAAGAAGGTTTGAACGTATACGGAGAGCCGTTAGAAGCTGTAACATGGCAAGGATACGGAAATCTGCAAGACGGAGCAAAAACCATCCTAACAGCAGATAAAAAGCTGATTACAGTATCAGGCAAGTATCTAATATCTGGCGATGCTTTCCCGAACCTTCCAAATATTACCAAAGGCACAATTACTGTCAATGGTATGGACAGGCAAATATATGAAGGTCGGAAAGCAAGAAACCCAGATAACACGGTCAATTATACGGAGATAATCATACAATGAACGCATCTTTTGAAATCAGATTAGATACTGCAAAATTGGCAAGGTTGGAAAGGGCACAGATACAGGCTCTTGAAATGACGGCAGAGGCTCTGCATACGGAAATAGTACAGGCACAGGTCATGCCAAGAGATACAGGAAATTTACAGAATGATACCACATTTGTCGATACAAGCAGATCAAATCAAGGCACAGTATCCATTGTAACAGATACTCCGTATGCAAGACGGCTTTATTTTCATCCTGAGTACAATTTTCGGACAGATAAGAACCCTAATGCAAAGGGGTTATGGCTGGAAGATTGGATGCAAGGCGGAATAAATGAATCATTCGTTAAAGATACATATACAGAATTATACAGGAGACTGACAGAAATATGAAATTGGAAAATATCAGAGATATGCTGGCAGATGTCCTGAATAGCACTGTATACATGGCGAAATTGCCGGATACAGCAGGAAACAACAGTATATGTGTTTACACATCAAAGCACACACATACATACAGGCAATGCATAGGCAACACAAAAGCACATGACTACTATTATATAACAATACTCTTGCATGGTAATCAATCACCGAGACAGACCGAATCATGGGCAAGACAGATATTTGATACGGTTAGATGTATAAAAGATTACCAGACACAAGATGGAACAGTAAAATTCACACTGCCGACATACGACCTGCAAGATGTAGGTACAGATGAATCAGGCATCTATGAACAGGTAATAGAAACAGCAGTAATTTATCAATAAGAAAGGAGCAAGTACATGTCAACAACAAGTGGTGTATATCCTTGCTATGAGAATCAGTTTGAGGTTGGCGCAGTAGGCGAAGCAAGCAAGCAGAATGGCGTAATGAACGGTATCGCAGACTGTGAGTCTTTCCAAATCAGTTTTGACAATGGTGTTGAAGAATGGCATCCATTCGAGCAGGAAGGCTGGGTACGCAGACTGCAAACAGCGAAAGGCATTACAATCTCTGTCACAGCAAAACGCAATGTAGGCGATGCAGGAAATGATTTCATTGCAGGACTGGCATGGAAGAACGGCAGAGAGACAGAGGGAGACCTTGTTTGGAATTTTCCCGATGGAACAAAGGTCACATTTGCCGATGCTGTAATCAATGTAACCAATGTCGGTTCTGGCGCAAGTACAGATGTTGCACCGTTAGAATTCGATGTCATGTCTAACGGCAAACCGACTATAACACTTCCAAGCCCGTGAGACAACAAGAGATTAATCATACAAAAGCAGGTAATCAGCAATGGTTATCTGCTTTTCTTGTTTGAGTAGCATATTCAGATACCTGTTTTTGAGAAACATCATCTTTTCACGAAGCGAAAGACGAAAAGAAACCGGCTCACACTCTCATACTGTGTCTGCCTTAGAAACCGAATACAGAAAGCGGTTATCATACATATATTTATGCAAGATAACGCCATCAATTTTAGGCTGTATAACTTGTTTAAAGGAGTCAAGTTTTTTAACAGTTTCCGAAAAGTTGACTGGTTCAAACAAGTTTAGTGGAATGCTGAAAACCCGCATAAAATCAAGCAATTTTGGCTATCAGACACATCAAAAATCGCAGAAAATAGAATTCGGACATCTATATATATAAAGATGTCCTAAAATCACTTTTTATAGTTTTAGACGGTTTTTGCAGTTCTTGTATTACTTTTCCTGAGATGAAAACATATTAAAGCAGACGGTTCATGAAAGTGAAAGTCGGTTTCTTTTCGTCCTTGCTTTCGTGAAAAGATGAACACACTCAAATGCAGATACCTGCATCAGAATCAAGCATCATACAGCATACTGCCCATCTTGCGAAAATCAGCAAGTGCTAACCTTGTGCTAATTCCGAAGTAAAAGAGGCATACTATATATATAAATGCATCAGGCTATAACTAAGGGGGAAATTATTATGGCAGGATTAATGTATAAGTTGTTTTTTATTCATCATGCGATCGATATGGCTGTTGACGCATACAATGAAGACCATGATTGCAAGATAACCAATTCAGACCTTGATATTGATTGGTACAAGGAGCATGGAAACAAACAGACAACAAAGATGACTGTAAGAAATGATGAATCATTGTATTACACGATAACATTTGATGCTGACAAGGATGAAATCAAAATCACAGAGCATATAGCGAAAGGAGAATGAACAATGGCAAAGATTATTGATATCACAGACAAGCTGGAATTTGCAGGCAACCCGATAATTAAAATTGCAGGTGAGGAATTTGAGGTAAACAGCGATGCAGAAACCGTTTTAAAGCTGATGGCTGTTGTTTCTGATGGTTCAGACATTAAGACAGTCACAGAAGGCATCAATCTGTTGTTTGATGAAAAGGCAAGAAAGAAGCTGTATAAGATTAAGAAGAACGGGAACAAGCTAACTGTGAACGACCTTATTATAATTGTTCAGACTGCAATGGATGCAATCATGGGAGACGATAAAGCAGACACACAATGACGAACCATACTACGACTTGATTGATGATTGGGATTTAATAACATCATCATTTTTGTCGGAGTATGGTATACGGCTTTCCAAAGATTTACATGGAATGCATTGGTCAGAATTTCGTGCTCTCTTGTCTGGATTATCTGCCGAAAGCGCACTCGGACGAATAGTAGAGATACGAGCAGAAACAGACAGGGACAGAATGAAACATTGGACGAAATCAATGAAAGCGGAAAACATCAGATGGAAGATGAAGCGAGCACACAGAAAAACACAGGATGATACAAATGCATTCCTAAACGAAATAAAAACAGCACTCATATCACGAGCAGGAATATCACAGGAAAGGGGGGCAGATAATGGCAAATGATTCTGTCGGGCGCATAGCATTAGACCTCGAAATTAATAAGAATAAATATGAAAAACAGCTTAACAGCATATCTGCAACGACAGAACGCACAGGCTCAAGACTGACAGGAATTTTCAAAAAAGTCGGTGGAGTTATTGCAGGCGCATTTGCTGTAAAGGCTTTAGTATCTTTCGGCAAGGAATGTATAGAGTTAGGTTCTGATTTGTCCGAAGTTCAAAATGTCGTATCTGTCACATTTCCGCAGATGCAGAAGCAGATAGACAAATGGTCTCAGTCTGCCATGTCTTCTTTTGGATTATCCGAAACCGTTGCTAAGAAGTATACAGGCACACTTGGCGCAATGGCTAAAGCATTCGGATTTTCGGAAAAAGAGGCATATGACATGTCTACCACCCTTGCAGGACTGGCTGGCGATGTAGCATCTTTCTACAACATTTCTCAGGATTTGGCATTCACAAAATTAAAAGCTGTCTTTTCCGGTGAAACAGAAGGATTAAAAGATTTAGGCATTGTCATGACGCAATCTGCATTAGATGCATATGCACTTTCTAACGGATTCGGCAAGACAACAGCACAAATGACGGAAGCAGAAAAGGTCGCTCTCCGTTATCAGTTCGTGCTAAATCAGTTATCTGGCGCATCAGGTGATTTTGCAAGGACAAGCGATGGATGGGCGAACCAGATAAGAGTATTACAGTTGCAGTTTGATTCACTCAAAGCATCAATCGGTCAATTACTTATACATGCACTCTCTCCTGCCTTGCAATTTCTCAATGCTGTTTTAGGTAGATTGGTCAAGTTGGCTGCTGTCATCAAAGGCTTAATGGGCATTGTAGACGGTGAAGGCGGAACAGCAACAGCAACAATAGCAGATACAATGTCTGACATCAGCACAGGCGCAGAAGATGCATCAGAAGCAACGGAAGGTGTAGCAGATGCAACAGAAGATGTCGGGAAAGAAGCGAAAAAGACCAATAAAGAAACAGATAAGACATTGATGGGATTTGATGCAATCAATAAAATCAACGCCCAAAATGATGAATCTGGTAGCGGAAGCACAGGAACAGGAAAAGCACTGAAAGGCGCAGGAACAGGCGCACTCGGAGCAACAGCGGATTTTGGTAAAGCTGACGGCAAGGCAAAGAAACTTGACAGCGCACTTGATAAGCTGAAAAACAGAGCAAAGGAACTTGCAGGATATTTCAAAAAAGGCTTCAAAATCGGATTCGGTGATAGTGAACGGAACATTGAACGCATACAGAGCGGATTAAAGCGCATCAAGGAATCTCTGCATGACATATTTAGTGATAATCAGGTCAAGCAGGCATCAACGGATTACTTTAACTCACTGGCGCAGACTGCTGGAACTGTGGCAGGAAGCATGGCATCTATTGGTGTTTCCATTGGCACAAATCTGGTTCTGGGATTTGCAGGATATCTGGACGGAAGCAAGCAGTACATCAAAGACCGTATCACAGGCATATTTAACGCGAAAATAGACTATAACAACATTGTTTCTGATGTAGCATTGATGCTGGCTGAAATATTCGGCGTATTAACAGGTGATAATGCTATTTCTTGCACCACTGCATTTATTGGTATTTTTGCTGATGGAATATTAGGAATAACACAGTTAGCATCGGAATTCGGCGCAGATGTTTTAGGGCTGATTACGAAACCATTTACGGAAAATAGTTCTGTTATAGCACAGGCGATAGACGGCACACTAAAACCAGCATCAGAGGCATTGCAGGCTATTTGGCAGTCTGTCAAGGATACATGCGAAACAGCAATATCAGTGTATGACGAGCATGTAAAACCGATGTTTGATGCATTCACACAGACATACACGGATTTGACACAGCAGTTCTGGAATGATTACAACACATACATTGTTCCTGTTCTTGACGAAGCAGGCGCAAAATTTGCCGATGTATGGACAACAAACGTACAGCCGACTATTGATAGTTTTCTGCAGATGTGCGGTAAAGTATGCGATTTAATAACGGTAGTGTGGAAGTTGTATGTATCACCGTTCCTGTCATGGATGCAGTCGAACATCATGCCGGGATTAGCCCCGATATTCAAATTTGTCATTGATAGTCAGTTGTATACACTAAAATCAGTAGCAGATACGGTCGGTAAAATCATACAGTTTGTATCAGACCTGATAGATAAAGTAAGAGGCTATCTGGAAGGCGCAGGTGGATGGTCGGGATTATGGCAAAATGCTGTTGATTTTGTAATATCAGTATTTAGCACACTGGCATCAAACATCAGAAACGATATCAATGATTTGATTAGCTTCTTAAATGGCGGATTATTAGGTGTGGAAAGTTTTGTAAACAATGTAGCAAGCATGATAAACAGTCTGAATCTTGATATTCCTGATTGGTTAGGCGGTGGTTCGATCAGCTTTAATCTGCCTACATGGACAGCACCACAGATACCGATGCTGGCTGATGGTGGTTACATCAAGGCAAACACGCCAAGACTGGCTGTAATAGGCGATAACAAGACACAGGGCGAAATTGTAGCACCTGAAGGGAAACTGGCTGAAATCATGAAATCTGCCAATACGGGCATTACAAGGGCAGACATGGAAAGCATTATGAATCAATCTGTTATGCGTATCATAGCAGTATTGGCGCAGATGGGCGTATATCTGGACGGTCGGGAATTGGCAAGATTACTCAGACCTGCACAGGACGAATTAGATTACAGGTACAACACATGATAGGAAGGAGAGGGAAAAACAATGTCACAATATGATGAAATATTTGCAAATGGTACAAAACTACCCTCTCCTACTGCCTTTACTGTCAATGACGAAATCATTTGGAGCGCAGACACGGGCAGATTATATTCAGGGGACATGTTCGGATCAGTAGTAAACGAGAAAAAAACTATATCTATTAAATGGGAATTCCTGCCTGCTGTTGATGTCATGGCAATAAAGCGGAATTGCTGTGCAGGATTTTTCACGTTTACCTATTTTGACGGCTCAACATGGCAAACCATACAGGTATACAGAGGCACGATAACGCAGGAACGTATGCATACAACGGGAGTAACAACATATTATCGTTCAGTGACCCTTGACATCATTGAAAAGTAAGGGGGTGATTAGATGGAATACTATACGAACGGAGACCATAGCGCAAATCTGCTGGAATACAGGAACGGAGCAAAACCAAGGATATATATTGGAGATAGTGATTTTCTTGCAACATACAAAACAACAGGCGATGTCACAGGATACGGATTAAATGAAGCTATTGTTGGCGGACATGTAGACATGAGCATAGGCACACATGCACAGTTAGGCGGAGTAGTCACATCAGAACTGGAACTAAAACTGGCTAAAAATCTCATATCTGACGACATCAAAAATCAGTTATTTCATAAAAATTCAGCAAACAAATTATATATCTATTTTGGTATAGGCGCAGAGCAAGAGACAGAATCAGTCATGGCTCTCGATGATTTTTTCTCCGTAATTGAAACACCAGTACAAGGCAGAGATACAATTACAGTACATGGTTATGGTGGAGCACACATGTTAGATACAAGATTTGACCCATCTAAATCATTTACCTGCTTAAACGGTGAAACACTGATAAATTTTCTGGCTAACAGTACTGCGACCGACCATAGAACGACAAAAATAATAGATTGTATAGCAGAAACAGCAGGAATTGCATGTACCGCAAATTTCAATTTTAGTTATGAACCAAATTACGGACAAGGCGGATTTTTTGAAACAGATAAGAACTATACATGTAGAGATATTGTAGATTGGTTTTGTGAATATTATGCATGTTATGCAAGCGTTCGTATGCGTCCTGACAGTGATTTGAATTTGACACCCACATTAGAATTTAATCGTTTTGATTGGACGGGAGAAACAGGCAGTTATTGGCAGGTTCAGAATATCGTTAATATGGATGTATCACGACTTGATATAAGATGCTGTGGAATCTGTATTACATACAAAGGCACAGAATACTATTGCACACACCCAAATTTGCTTTCTGATAACAGATATAACAATGTATACGTGCGGATTAAAAACGATGCAAACATTTTTTATAAGCTCATGACATGGCAGGAACGGCAAAACATTACTGTCTATCTCTATGGCGATGACCAATACAAGCTGAAAACAACACCAGCATTTAAACTAACAGTAGCATCAGGACTAATATACGATATTGGATTGCCGAGATGGTTTTATGACTACGAAGGAGTGCAGAGAAGCGGACGCATAACACACATAACACACAATTTTGGTGGTACAACGCTTTTAGAATGTGATACAGGATTCGGCAACATATAAAGCACGGAAAGGAGCATACTATATGAGAAGGGGCACAACACCGACTTATACGATATATATAGATGATATCGCTGAATTAGAACAGCAGGACATCTATGTGACAATCAAGCAGGATAATACGGAAATTGTGAAGCATGGCGCAGATTTAACAGTAGATGCTAATTCTGTTCAATTTGCGTTGTCTCAGGAAGAAACACTATCTTTACATCATGGTTATGCTGACGTACAGATGCGAGGCATAAAAAACGGTTTTGCATGGGCGACAGACATGGCTGTTTTGCCTATTGAACCTATCCTGCAAGATGCAGTTATACCGCTTACTATTTAAGGAGATAAAGCATGATAGCAGAATATACAATCAGACTAACACCAGACAGCAAAGATGGCAGTATATCCTTAATGCCGGGGAGTAAAGGCAAGTTAATTAGTTCTATCGTTCTGAATGATGATTATACATTAACCATTACCTATACGGATGGTAGCAGTACAACAACAGGAAGTATCAGAGGCGCACAAGGTACAGGCGTATCAGGCATTGAGAAAATATCTTCTGTCGGACTTGTAGACACGTACCAGATGACGTTTTCAGACGGTTCAACATTTAATTTTGATGTTAATAATGGTGAACAGGGCGAACAGGGAATACAAGGCGAACAAGGAATACAGGGAGAGCAAGGCATCTCTCCCACTGTCACTGTGCAGGAAATCGAAAACGGGCATCAGGTCACAATTACGGATGTCAATGGGGAGCATGTATTTGTCCTGCATAATGGTGAACAGGGAGAACAAGGAATACAAGGCGAAACAGGCACAGGTATTGGCATTGACAGCATAACATACATTGGCACAGCAGGACTTGTAGACACATACAGAATCACCCTGACAGATAACACATATTATGATTTCAATGTGACGAACGGGAAAGACGGGGCAAAGGGCACAAAGGGAGACACTGGAGAGAAGGGAGATAAGGGAGATACTGGCGCAACCGGCGCAACGGGCGTAGGCATCAGCAATGTGGAAAAAATACTGACCGTTGACAATGTGGATACATACAGAATCACCCTGACAGATGGAACATCATATACATTCAATATAACAAATGGTGTATCTCCTATCGTCCAAACACAGACTATCCCAAACGGGCATCAAATAACAATCATAGATGCATCGGGAACACAGCACACATTTGATGTCATGGATGGCACAACACCAACGGTAGAAGTAGGCGGAAGAAATCTACTGTTGGATTCTGAAGCAGAACGCACAAGCCCTGAATCAGAATCAGCAAGCGCATATGTACCAATATATTATGCATCTGAATATGGCAGTCAATTCTTTACCGAGGATTCACTTTTGACCATCAGCGCACAGTATACGGTCACAGGCAATGCAGAAGAAAACGCGACCATCTATGCACAATGCGATAATACGAGCATCAACAACATCGTAAATTACGGCACATCAAGTAGTATATATGTCATCAATCAGCCAACAGGCATTTATAAACGGTCATTTTTGGTGACAGCAGCTCAAGCGGAATACGCATCAACTCATGCAAAATATATCCGATTCAGACTCAAAAATGCCACGGACGGCGCAACACTCACAGTAAAAAACGTAAAGCTGGAAATTGGCAACAGGGCAACAGATTATACACCAGCACCGGAAGACAGCGAAGTGCAACCTATTACACAGGCTGAAATTGATGCAATAGCTATTTAAAAGGAGAACGATGATATGAGCAAATATCTTGATATAACAGGACTTAGCCATCTGTGGGACAAAATCAAAGCAAAATTTGCGCCGAAAACCGAAGGTATACCGTTTATCGTTTCCACAACAACGACAGCAGGTGTATGGACAGGGAATGCACCATTTGACACACTGCAAAGCGGACAATCAATCAAATACTGGACATCGCATACAGGCGTATCAGGACAGCAGACAACGCTTGAACTCACTCTTTCCGATGGCGAAACAACGACGGGCGCAATTCCCGTATATTATAGAGGCACAACCATCATGACGAACCATGTTGGAGCGAATAACTGCTGTATGCTGACATACCGAGAAAATGTCACCATAGGAGACGATACAATAGCACGCGGTTGGTGGTTAGATTTTGCCTATTATAAAGACACAACGACCGACACATACGACCGCACATTAGTTACCAATTTTAAGCCAACAGCAACGGGCAAGATTATCTATGCAAGACAATTAATATTCCAGATGTCTGATGGCACGTATAAGAGCATAACCAACAGCAACAGCACGGACACAAGCCACACACCATGCACAGACAAAGCAAACGGTTTAGGCATCATTAATCCGCAAGCCGTCCACTTTTACAATCACGCAACAAATGTGGCTGTGGGCAAGGCATGTGGTGCTTATATGTATTCTGCTATTTCAGCATTTGATTTGCGATATAGTTCAAATTGCGGTTCAACGCTGACGGCTAAAAAACCTGTTTACCTTGTCTTTACATATGAAGATGGCAAATTTTATCTGGATGACGAAAACGAATGGTATTCTCAGGAAATACCCAGAACAGAGAACGAGGAAGAAGGCAAGTATGTATACATGTTTGTCGGATATGCATACAGCACCTATCAATCTTCACTCGCTAATGAGAAGCCGTTAGTTGTATACAAAGACGGCAAGATACAACCATTTATAGGCGATATATCAAACGGCAAGGACGGGCAGGACGGCAAGGACGGAACAAACGGGAAATCTGCTTTCGAAATTGCAGTTGAGAACGGATACAAAGGCAAATATAACCTGTCGGGATTTCGCAATGATCCGTATCAGATGCAAGATTATGAAATAGAAAACATAATACAGTCCGAAGGTCAATTTGAATATGTGGGCACGACAGAAAGCATTAGCGCAGGTGATGTATTACTTGTCAGACCGTCTTTTATTAGTTCTTATCATTCACAATCTGGCTGTTATATCATAGGCACAGTTTTATCTTATGATGATGTAGATAGATTACTTGTATTTGATTCGTCTCAACCTTACGAAATCGGCGACGTGAGCGAACATTATGGTTTTGAAACCGATGAACTGCTTGAAAACACAGAAATCATGGGTAAAATGTCAGAAGCAGACTGGTTGGAATCTATGACAAACCATGATGAGTTATATGATTATGCGTGTAAAAATAATCTGTATTTAGGCACGTATACAGTCACAACAAGCGCAGACCTTAACAACGCTTCTGATTCTGACATAGAATACAGCATACAGAACGATGTGGAATTTGAAGTCACAAACGGCATAGGCAGAGGTGATGTGGCTATGGTCACTCCGAGTACAGGCGATGGCGCATATATAGTTGGGACAGTAAAAAATTACCGTTACGAGACCAATCCATTAAAACGGTACATTACCATAGATACATGTTTGCCGTATACTGTTGGCAATTATTATGACGGAGACGACAAGGAACATATTATGGCTACTTCCTGCATTCATGGCAAACGCGACAAAGACTACTGGAATGAATGGGCAGTTAAAGCAGTTCTTGCACAGTCTGAGGATTGGCAGTTTGTGCTTTTGGATGGAACGACTGTTACTAAAAAGGTGGTGATTGCACCATGATTATGTCCGATGTGAGGAAAATACAAATCACTGAAGGAAGTGTAAGGCGCATATTGTGTGGATCTGAGAAACTGTGGGACAGATTACCAAGCGATTATCAGGAAGTTGAGTATATCGAAAGTACGGGGACGCAATATATTGATACCGGGATAGTATTAAATAATGGGTGTGTAATAACACTGGATTTCTTAATTGCAGAATCATCCGTGAATAGAATTATATATGGTTGGCGGAGAAAAGGTAGATATACGGAGACTTATCAGGCAATGATAGGTGCAAATGCTTCAAAAACACGATATATTGCCGTTGGAAGAGCGTCAACAAACATACCGTCATGTTTTGGATACGGTGTCAGAAATAAAGTCTTAATAGATAGTGCTAATGAACAAGTGCTTGTGAATAATATTGTTGTGGATTGCGGTGCAGACTTTAGCAACGGAAAAGCGTTTGACGAAAACGGGTCTTCTGAATATCATCCATATTTATTTGCGCTTAATAATGCCGGAACACCACTTGCTATAAGTGAAGACCTCAGAATTTATGCGTATTCTGTTCAATCTGGAAATGAATTATTACAATCTTTTATCCCATGCTACCGTAAGTCAGACAGTGAAATAGGCATGTATGACATAGTAACAAGAACATTCTTTCCAAACGCGGGCACAGGGACATTCACAAAAGGCGCAGATGTATAACAAGGGGGCGTAAAATGACGAATGAAATGATAGTTACAATTGTATGTGCGATATTTGCAAGCACTGGCTTCTGGTCTTGCATCAATCTTGTCATACAAAAGAGACAAGCAAGGACGGACGGCAACAAGGCAGAACGAGAATTGTTATTAGGTCTGGCTCATGACAGGCTGTATACACTGTGCACAGAATATATAACAAGAGGCTATATAACATCGGATGAATACGACAATTTGCAGTATATAGCAAAACCATATTTAAAAGCAGGTGGCAACGGCACAGGCAAAAAGCTATACGAGGAAACAGACAAACTACCAATCAGGGACAAATAAAATAATTATACAAAAGCAGGTAATCAGCAATGGTTATCTGCTTTTTTTATTGGAGCAACATATTCAGATGCATGTTTTTGTATTTTTATCATCTTCTCAGGATAGGAAAGGCGAAAAGAAACAGGCTAACACTCTCATTTCCCGACTGCTTTAGAACGAATACAGAAAGCGGTTATCATACATATATTTATGCAAGATAACACCATCATTTTTATGCTATGCAACTTGTTTAAAGGAGTCAACTTTTTTAACAGTTTCCGAAAAGTTGACTGGTAAAACAGTATGAAAAACGCGAATGCAAAATGCCGAAACCCCGCATGAAATCAAGCAAAATTGGCTGTCAGCATTTTGAAAAATCAGCAAAAAATGAAATTCGGACACGTATATATATATACATGTCCTAAAATCACTTTTTAAAGTTTTAGACGGTTTTTGCAGTTCTTGTATTACTTTTCCTGAGAGATAAAAACATATTAAAGCAGACGGTTTATGGGAGTTTTAGCCTGTTTCTTCCAGCACTTGCTTTCCTGAAAGATGAACATACACAAATTGCAGATACCTGTATAAGCAACAAGCATCATACAGCATACTGCCCATCTTGCGAAAATCAGCAAGTGCTAACCTTACGCTAATTTCAAACTAAAAGAGGCATACTATATATGACATAAAAACAGCCCTAAATCGGGCACATAAAAAGAAAGGAAAAACTGTTATGAAGATTTCAAACAAGACTTACGACACTTTAAAATTTATTGCTTTACTTATCATTCCCATTTCTGCTTTTATCGGCTCTTGTGCAGGTGCTCTTGGCTATGATGCAACGGCTCTTGTTACTATCCTTACAGCTCTTGATACGTTCTTAGGCGCAGTAGTAAAAATCCTGTCTGATGGCTACACAGGCGATGATGACGATGCTGAATGACAGTATCAGGAAAATTGATGATATGACAAAAGGCTATTGTGTGTTTCCGCAAGGCATGAACGAAAATTGCACAGATTGCACACTATGCAGACAGACATTTTTGAAGCGCATAGAAAATGTAATGGAAAGAGGCGGAAGCGCAAGATTACTGATAATTGATAACGGGGAGTTAAAGGATGATAAAGAGTTATAAAAGCAAACCAGTACATGTAGATGCAATACTGTATCAAGGCGAAACAACAGGTACATTTCCCGACTGGCTCAAAGTCGCAACAATCAATCGTTTTAATGGGAGTAGCATCGCAAGTCTTGTCTTACTCACGAAAAACGGAGTACAGACAGCATGGGCGGGGCAGGATTACATCATTCATTACGAGGACGGAAGCGTTGACGTTATGCGAAAAGATGTTTTTGAGGCGACATTTGAAGAGGACAAGACATGAACGATAAAAATAAACAAGTGTTAGCAAACATCATAGCAGCTGTTGAATCCGGCGGGCAAGTTTACAGCGAAACCAACAAGCGATGGACGGCTTACGCGGGTAAGTACGCTAATACGACAAATGAAGTTACATGCACGTTGGGATGTTATCAGGCATACGGTGATGAAGCGCAGGAACTCATACAGTATATAAAAGATAACTATCCTGATACGTTCGAAGCATGTGATACAAGAGGACTGATAGAAGCTAAGTTATCAGTATCATGGGTAGGTACGAAATGGGCACCATCACCCGAACAAAAAGCATGTCTTATTGCTATGCTGGGCACAGATGCAGGTCACGAGGCACAGGAAGCTATTTTCCGCAATCGCATGGACAAATATTTGAAACGAGCAGAGGATTTTGGTGTTCGTTCTGTTGGTGGTCAGATGATGTGGGCAGAAGTACAGCATTTGGGCGGTAAAGATGCACCTGTAAGAGTGTTTACAAGATGCAAGGGCGATTATAGCGTTGACCATATTCTTGATTGTCTGAATCCGAAATATGCAGATTTGGTCAAATACAGAGAACCAGTAGAACACAGAAAATTCTGGAGCAGACATGTTAAATGCGTGGAATTCATCAAAAAATATGCAGTCAGTGAAAGTTCTGATGCAGGAAAGGAGAAAGAACAGATGGGAGTAACAGCAAGCAAGGTTATTCAGAGAGCACAGCATTTTATTGGATACAGAGAAAAGAACCATTCATGGGCGAACATGGAAGATTTTACAGCAGATGCAGGAAGCGGAAACTATCAGCGTTTTCAGCCCATTGCAGGCGCAGGCAACGGTGATCAATGGTGTCAATATTTCGTAGACGCGATAATGGTCGAAGTTTCCGGTAGCATTGCAGAGGCTAAAAGGATTCTGTGTCAAACAAACAGCGGTAACTATATGACAGGCTACACACCAGATGGTTCACAGTATTTTAAGAACGCAGGCAGATGGTACACAACACCAGAAGTAGGCGATGTTATCTATTTTTACTCATCTTCTATGGGCAGGATTTGCCATGTAGGGTATGTAGAAGCGGTAGACAAGGCGCAGAAAATCGTATACACAATCGAAGGCAATACAAACAGTGACGGCTTCACAACGAACGGTGGATGCGTAGCAAGACATAGTTATTCATTCGCTCATGTTGGCGGTGGTAACAGAGTAGCAGGTTTCGGCAGACCGAGATACACAGCAGATAACGAAAAGAAAAGCAAAGGGGGATATACAGTGTTTGCATTTGGCGATGTAAGTTATAGAAATGATGACAAGTTCAGAAGCGATGATTACGTTCTTCAAACCATCCTGAGAGGCAGAGGATTCAAGGGAAAAGATGGAAAAGAACTGAAACTGGACGGCAAAGCACAGGAAAACACAATGTTTGCGGCTGAGAAATACATGGATGCACGGAGCAAACAGGGCGTAGACCTTGGTGAACGTAGCACATGGGGAGCGAAATGCTGGGCAGATGTATTCGGCAGAAAGGCTCTCTGATTGATTTGATTAACAAAAGACAGGATGTAGTATTATGTCCTGTCTTTTTTTTATATGCAAGAAAGGATGACAGCATGAAAAAGAAATATAAAGTAACATCTATATTGTGGAGTTTTGAAACAGGAAAGGAAAAACCGAAGACAATAGACTATTTACAGAATGGTTTCATTTCAGCAAGGGAATATGTCGAATCTCTTGCCGAACCAATCAAAATAGACGGGACGAAATATGATGACTGTCTTATTTCCATTGTTGAGTATGACGACACCGGCAAGGAATTTTTCGCAGACAGTATATGGATAACTGAAGTCTATGATGGTGAAATTTTTGTAGATTAAAAACAAAATACCTATACAGCAGTTATGGATACGGATAAAGGCATTATCTTTTAGGAGATTAACTGCTGTATAGGCTACTAAAACAAATATCATGCATAAGGCGAACATGCACGACCAATACTATATATGGGGATGTTATCTGTATTGGTATATTCAGTATGACACATCTATATATTTTTGCAAATCTGTGGACGGAATGAGTGTGCAACATTTCCTGCAACATTTTCTTCTCATTTCTGATAAAATATCACCCTTAATCAGCACATTACACAAACAGAAAACCATGAAAAAAAATGCGGATAGACGCAAAAAACCCCAGAAACAAGCCATTTTTGACCTATTTCTGGGATTATTTCCATTGGTTGTTTTTTGTTCAAACCGACCAATTTAAGCGCAGAGGATGGGATTCGAACCCATGCGCCCTTTCGGACAAACGGTTTTCAAGACCGCCTCGTTATGACCACTTCGATACCTCTGCAAAA
>OCVV012856928.1_pt1 | contig 32576 bp, 30 predicted proteins | sample 1539721 | NCBI WGS metagenome assembly OCVV01 (sample SAMN02144230, study PRJEB22623) | gut metagenome | biome: sheep rumen | host: Ovis aries | place: New Zealand | reverse complement strand
GGGACGATTCTCAAAATTTGCGGCCCGCTTTTGACGTTTGTGATGGCGCGAATTTTTGGCGCTGCGGAATTTGGTGTTTTTGTTTCGACGCAAACGCTTCTGTTGACGATTTCCCGTTCGTCTACTTTGGGACTGGATAAAGGCCTTTATTGGTACCTTCCGCAGAATCGCTTAAAAGGGCGTGCGCCATACGAAGGCGTGATGGAATCTTTTTGGCTCACGGCTGTCGTTGCGCTTTGCTGTACGGGCGTTATTTTTGCAGGCTCTTTTTTGGATTATTTTTCCAAAGAGCTTCCGTGGTATGCGATGTCGCTCCTGTTTTATGCGGTGTCCTATATTTTTAGCAATACATCGGAAGGAAACCGCAAACCGCAAAATGCGGTATTTATCAATTCGTTCTTTGTGGCGGTTCTCTCTCCGGCGTCTTCGATTGCCATGCATTATTTGGGAATTCCGCACGCACTTCCGCTTGGACTTTTGGTCGGTCAAATTTGCGGATTTTTGCTGCATTATATGCTCGTTCGCAGGCAGTTCCCAGAGATGCCGCTTTTGCCGTCGAATCGCATTTCCAAGTCGCTTCTCGTTTATTCGTTACCGCTCGGCTTTAATGAGTTTGTCGCTTCGTTCCTCATCCGTTCGGGGCTTTGGATGGTGATGCTTTTCCTTGGACCGGAAAAAGCGGGAGCGTACGGTATCATGGTTACCGTATCGAATGCGTTGCAGACAATCCGTGTTGGATTTACTCCGATTTTGACGCCTGTGGTTGCCGGAATGGATAAGGACCGTTTGCGCACGGATTTGAAGCCGGTCTATTCTTATTGCGTTTCGATGGTCACCTTTATTCAGTTGTTGATCGGATTCTTTATAATCCTCTTCCCGGATGAAATTTTAAGCATTGCCGGTAAGGATTTTATTGTGCAGCCGGAAACGCTCGGCATTTTGCTTTTGGTGCATTTGCTGGCTGGTTTCTGGGGAATGTCGATTGTGATCATGAACGGTCTTGGAAAAAGCCTGTACACCCTCAAGATGAATATTTTTTCGCTAGGAATCGCTCTCGGGTCGGGATATTTTCTGGTGCCGGCTTATGGACTTGTGGGGGCGGCGCTTTCGATGCTCAGCTATAATGTTGTTTCGATGATCTGGAATAACGTTTACTTGGCAAAAATGGGACTTTGGCCTTATTCGAGCAAGCTCATTAACCGCTTCGCTTGGATCTGCGTGCTGATTGCGTGCTACGTTGTGTTGAACGTGGGAAATTTTGAATTGAGTCTTTGGCAAAAAGTGGTTGCCTATCTGGTCTCACTTTTGGCCCTTGGACTCCAGTGGCTTTACGACAAAAAGACGGCGAAGCCTAATCCTTCCACCAAGCGTTAAAATCGTGCGTGATCCGCTTTTCTTCGGACGGAAGCTTCATATAGTCTCCGTATAGCTGCGTCAGGTAAGCGTCATAGTTTTGGAAGCTTGTATACGTCCGATTTTCAAACGGATATTCCGCTTGCGGTAAAAGCTTGTCTTTTTCAAAAATCGCATCAAAATTGTGACCCGAAAAAAGAATGGCGACAAGCTTGGAGTCGTGGACTTTATAACGGTGGAAGACCCATTCCACAAAACGGCAAATGCGTTTTTTCCCGATGATTACGGAAAGGGCGTAAAAGAAGCGCTTGTAAAAAAGAGTCCACTTGCTGAGCGTCTTGGACGAAAAATCGGTGCTCATGGCGAGTCCGACAACGCGCAAAAAACTGCAAAAGAAAATAAAAGCCTTTGCCTTGAACATGGAAGACGGTAAACCGTCAATCGGGAAGACGTCCACCCAGATTCCTTGGTAACCTTGATGACGGTCGCTCTTGATTTCGGTGCGGTTGTCGATAGCCTTGGAGAACGGGTAGTAGTAATCGGGAGCGGTGTCGTCGATGACGGTGAGCCATGACGGCTTATGGGAATTCTTGTCCTTTAAAATGCTCAGGAGCTTGTCGTAATCTTCACGGACCATGGCGATGTCGACGTCGTCATCCCAAGGAATGTAACCCTTGTGACGCACCGACCCGATTAAGGAACCGTAAGCCAGGTAATATTTGAGATTGTTTTCTTTGCAGATTTGAGCGATGTTGTCCAAAATGGACATCTGGATTTCGCGAATTTCTTGCGTCTCGATTTTTCTCATGGCTTTTTGCTCAGAATTTCTTTGATCAGGGATGTAGAAATGCCTTCTGTGCGCGGAAGAATGACGACTTCTTTCTGGTGAGCCGCGCACCATTTTTCGGCAGCTTGGAAACTGGAATTTGTCTGGTCTGGTCCTCGGGCAAAGACGTCAAAGTCGACTTCCTGGACGATGCTTTCTGCATTCTTGTACACCACCACCTCATCTACATAGCGAATGGAAGCGACCATGTAGCAGCGCTGTTCCGTATTGTAGGTGAGCTTTGTTCCCGGCTTGAATTTGACGACATTCTCGTCGTCTTGGACGGCAACAATTAGATGGTCGCCGAGAGCCTTGGCTTTGCGGAACAGTTCCATGTGCCCAAAGTGCAAAAGGTCAAAGACCCCGACGGTAAGAATTCTTTTCATACAAACCTCAAATCTATCTTAAATATAGAACCGGAACGAATCGTCTCCGATTTTTAAAAGACGAAATGATGAATTTCAGGCTTGAAATGTCTTAAAAAGGGGATTTAGAGCTCGAAGCTGGACTTTTCGGGGAAGATCTTTTCAAAGGCGTCTTGCACAGCCTTCTTTTCGGCATCAAAATCGATTTGATTTTCAAATTCGTTGATGCAGATCATTTTGTAGGACTGCTTGAGGATCGCTTCGCTTATCGGAAGGTTTTTGCGATGGTCGTTATAAACGTTGAATTTTTTCCCAAGAACCGGTGCTGGCGAGAATTTTCCAGTGGCAAATTGCCAATAGCGGCAGAGCAAATGGCTGCAATCTTCCCGAGAACGGAAACGGGCCGCGCTTGTTCTAGAAAGCAATTCCGGCTCGGCTTCCCAAACTTCTTTAAAGGATTTCTTTAAATAAGGGACGGGCAAATGCGGGTAGACGAATCGGGCAAAGCCGTTCCAGAAAGAAAAGAGGAAATTGGCAAAGTTTTGCCCTCCGTAAATGGGATTGTACCATTTGGAAAAATGCTCCTTCATGACTTTTTTCAGCTTGAAATGCCTGTTGATGGCAATCATGTTGTTGAAGTCGATGTAGCTGAAAAGGCCTAAAGGAACAAAGCTGTTGAGAATAGCTTGGTCGCAGGGAAGACCGTCCTTAAAAAAATCCGCTTCACTTACTTTGTTTGTGATAAACATGTCGTCGCAAAAGAGAACGAATTGTTCCGAAAGATCGGGGAGTCGGTGAATGTTGACTTCGACAGCGTTAGAATTGAAGACGGGAATGTTTTTAGGATCGAGAAAGTCATTTTGGTTAACGCATTTCAATTTGGGATGGCTTTGGTTGAGCCAAGAAGGAAAATGCCCGGGCGTCACAAAATGGATTTGACGAACCCAAGGGGCATACTTTTCGACACCGCGAAACCAGTATTGTAAATTGTCCCAACTGCGATAGCGCATTGCGGAGGCATCCGCATCGTGACCGGGCAAGTATTTTGATTTTTCCCGCTGCCAAGCGATGTCGCTGCCGTCAACCCAAAGGATTACAAAATCAATTTCGTTCATGAAAATGAATGTATAAAACGCCTTATTTGACCTATGCTTCTCTTTATCGTGAAAAAGATTATTTTTTCCTTGTTTTTCTCGCTTCTCTTTTTAAAATTTCAAAGCGAAACAAAAAATCTCTTTTTTATCTTTAGGCGTATGGTAAAGTATCTCTTTGTACTCACGAGTAATCCAAAAGATTTCTTTTGCGAACAGACCTTAGTGGCGATCGCATCTTTGCGCGATCATAATCCGGGCGCCTTTGTGACGCTGTTGACGGATGACAAGACGGCGGAAACTCTCACCGGTCCGCGTGCAGTCATCAAGGAAGCGGTCGATGAGCTCAAGGTCTTGACCTTGGACGAAAAGTTCACCCCGATGCTTCGCTCCCGCTATTTGAAAACGGTGATGCGCAATGTTGTAGATGGTGATTTTCTTTACATGGATTCGGACATTGCGGTCGTGGGGGATCTTTCGATTCCGAAAGAATGGGACGGAGGCATCTACGCGGTGCTGGACTTTCACACGAACCTTTCGAAAGCGATCAATCGCAAGAAGGTTTTGAACAATGCGAAGATGATGGGTTTTTCGCCGATCTTGAATGACGAAATCTTTAATGGTGGCGTGATGTTTGCCGCAGACACTCTCGAAGCTCGCAAGTTCTTTGAAACGTGGCATGAACTTTGGCTTTACTGCGTCTCAAAAAATTTCCCGTACGATATGGCGAGTCTGGCTGAAACGAACTTCAAGTTCGGCTATGTCACGCAGAAAATGCCGGGTGGTTGGAACTGCCAGCTCGCTTACGGAAACCGTTTTTTGCCGACGGCAAAGGTTTTGCACTTCTTCGGTTCCCGCATTGTGGATACGCGCGGTCACAAAGTCCCGGAAAGCATGAACCTGTTCCTTCCGAAAATTTTGCGCAAGGATTTCTACACGAACTTGAAAAACCTTCCGGTGACGGTCAATGCCGACAAGAGCATTTCGATCAATGCTTATTATGACGATGTAATTTTGCATGCAAAGGAAGCGTTTGAGTACCAGACGAAAAAGGTCGGTGCTGCAGGTGCATACATCATTCGCAGTTACGCCTTTGCAAAATCTCTCGCCTGGCTGTACAAGAAGATGCCGATTCTCGTGAAGCCTTTGGCTTTGCTCGGAAAGATTCTCGGGTAGCTTATGAAGTTGCTTTTTAACCTGGTCGCGGTGCAGCCGATTCACAGTGCCAAATTTCACGGTGGCGGAAGCTATGGTGAAGTAATCTTTTGGGCGCTTGTCCGTCGCGGAGCCGAGTTCTCTTGCGCTTACGACAGCCAAAAATATCTAGACCCGAAGATTGTCCAAGCTTGTGAAGAAAACGGAATTCCGTTGCACGACATTCAAAAGCATACTCCTCAGCAAATCATCGACGAAAATCAGATCGATACGTTCTACACGCCTCTGTATTCGCTCGAAGCCAAATGGCAAATCCAGGTAAAACGCTTTGTGTTTACTTGGCACGGCGTGCGCGCCTTGGAAATGCCGTACAGCACGCTCGGAATTTCTTTTGCCAAAAAGTTCGGGCAAAAGATGGAAGCGCTCGTGCGTTACCGCGAAAGCTGGAAAAAGTATTTCTACAAACCGAAGTACGCTGCACTCGCGGCAAGGATTGCGAAGGGCGAAGTCCAGACGATGACCGTGAGCGAACACAGCCGAGCATCGATAAAGGCTTTTTTCCCGGAACTCTTGAACAAAGAAATCCCGGTGTTTTACAGCCCGATGACGGAAGTCGAAGGCAAGGGAAGATTACCCGACGGCGTTTTGCCGAAGAAGTTCTTTTTGCTCACCAGTGGCGCTCGTTGGGAAAAGAACAATCTGCGGGCGGCCAAAGCCTTTGACGATTTAATATCGATCCAGCCGAATTTGGACATGAAGCTTGTCATTACGGGTGCGACGAATCCGAAGGTTTATTTGGATAACGTGAAAAATCGGGATCGCTTTGTCCTTTTGAATTACGTGGAAACGGAAGAACTGGAACTGTTGCACCAGAATGCCTATGCTTTTGTGTTCCCGTCGTTGAATGAAGGTTTTGGATATCCGCCGATGCAGTCGATGCGCTACGGTGTTCCTGTGGCGGCGAGCGGCACGACTTCGATTCCGGAAATTTGCGGAGATGCTGCGATTTTCTTTGACCCGTATTCGGTAAGCGAAATAGAAAATCGCATGATTCAGCTGTTAGATCCTGAAATTTACAAGAAGTATTCGGACCGGGGGCTTGCTCGCTATGCGGAAGTGCACCGTCGCCAGAATGAAGACTTAGAAAAAGCTGTGGATTTTATTTTGAACGTATGAAAAAAATTTTAGATCTGCTGAAAAATCCGTTTGTGCAAATTACGCTGTTTGCATTTGTGCTGCAGACGTTCTTGTTTGCTGTCTTTTATGCCTTGCCGGATCCGCTTGGACTTTCCATGACGGAAATGTTTTCGGGCAGAATGCTTTGGCAGTTCACGATGACCTATGGCGCGATCCTTGCCTTGTCGGCTCTCTTTGCGTTTGCCAAGGCTCCGCGCGCCCTTTCGATCTTTTACGTCTTTTATTTCTTCTTTGCGATTGTGGATTATGAAGTCTTTCGCTTTACGCATCAAAGGCTTTCCTACTCTTACCTGCGGACTTATTTCCACTGGTCGAATGTTTCGGATACGACGACCACTTCGACTCTCGGCGGGGAACCTGGAACGATTTTGTTCTTGGGTGCGCTCTTTACCACGGTGGCGGCGGCGATCTTTTTCTGCGTATACTGGACGATTCGCAAGTCCATTTTGAAAAAAGCCGGGAAGCCGACTAAACTCGTCTTTTCGAAAAAAATCCCGGTGACGATGCTTGTTTCGGGACTTGTGCTTTCGGTGATTCCGCTGATTTTGTTCTTGGCGGGAACGCGTGGAACGGTTACGATCCCTCTGATTCATTTCCCGGTGGATATGCGCTTTACGCTCGGCAAGCATACGGTGACCGCTCCCATCTTGCATATTGCGGCAGAAGAATCGTTTGAATTTGTTCGGGACAATTACAAGATTACCGATAAACTTGTGAAAGACATGGACGCTTTCTTGCCGGCGGACTTTGCTAAAAATCGGGTGAGTCTTGAATATCCGGGATACCGTAAGGCTTCCGCGGTAGAATTTAAGGCGAAGCATCCGTACAATATCGTCTTTATCTTTGGCGAATCTTTTAAGGGCCGTATCTTTAACCAGATGCTCGAAGGCGATACGACTTTAGCTCCGAACATTTGGAAGCTGGCGAATGGGGGCGTCATCTGGTTCAAGAATGCGTTTAGCGGAGGATATCCGACTGTGCGCGGTACAATGGCGACCTATTTAGGATTCCCGTCACATCCGAATCGTGATTTGCCGAGCTTTTACGCTTCAAACCATTTCAAGGGATTTCCGGAATATCTGACGGATTATACTCGCGCCTATGTGACGATTTCAAATCCGATTTTTGACCACACGCTTCCTTTTGTGGAACGCTTTTATGGCGATAATTGGCGTGTGGCGCCGGAACCGGAAATTCACGGCACTATGGACAGCTTGGGTGCAGATCTTGCCATTGAAACCCTTTCCAAAATGCCGACTGACAAGAATTGGTTCTTGCTCTTTAACACGATCGCTTCGCATATTCCGTTCCAGAATTATCCAGACGCATTTGATGCAAAACCGGACGATGCGATGTACCGTTACCGTGCCGCTGTACGTTACACCGATCAGCAGCTCGGAAGATTTTTTGAAGAACTTTCCAAACGCCCGGACTATGAAAATACGGTTGTGATTCTTTTAGGAGATCACGATACGCCGGTAGATTCGGTAGATTATCGTGTTCCGCAGCCTTTGGGCGTTTCTGCTTCGCGCATTTTTATGGGAATTTTTTCGACGGATACGAACCTCGTGAAAGGCTTGACTGTGCGGGAAGACGTCGCTTCGCAGCATGACATCGGCCCGACTGTGATGGATTTGGCGCAAGTACGGGGTGAAAATCATTTCTGGGGTTATGACCTTTTGGCGCAAACACGTCCGGCATGGCAACCGTCAATTTTCCTCACGCAGAACTCTTATTATCTAGGCTTCCAAGATTCCGTTCTTGTGGGAGGCCTTGAAAACGATGATGTCTATGTTGGTAAAAATTATACGTTTGCTTTGGCGCAAGATGACTTGTCGAAGGCGTGGCGGAAACGGGCTATCGGAACTAGTCAGGTGCTGAGATCCTTGCTTCGAAATGATAAGATGATTCCGGCAAAGTGATGAAAGTGTTGTTGTGCATCACTTTTTTGAAAGTGCCGTGTAAAGTTCACTTACCTGATTGTATATTTTACAAAAAGGCATCATCAATGGCTATAGGGGGCGTTTTATGTCGTTTTTGAAGAAATACGGTGAATGGAAGATGCGTCGGTCCGGATTCACCTTGATTGAAGTCATGGTAGTCGTTGTCATTATCGGTATATTGGCTGGCGTCGGAGTTCCTAAGCTTTTTGGGCTTATTGAAAAAACGAAAGAAAAGAATGACCAGGCATTCCTTTTTTATATCCGTGACGCTTTTGATAAAGCCCTTGTGCAAGAAGGCGCTTTGAGCAACTTCTTGACTAAAGGGAACGAGAATGGGCAAACAAATAAATCGATAAAAACGGTAACCCATCTTTTAAATGACAAAGCAGGGATGATTGCGTTTCAATATAAAATGCAATTGGGAAAGCAGCGAAATATTATCCGTTATTGCCAAGGGGATTTAACCGATCAGTCCGCTTATCAAAGAGGTAGCTTGCTTTATGATGCCCTTGCCGAAGTCGGCTTGGGGAGTATAATCTCTTCGATGCCTTCGGCAAGTCAGATTAATTCAAAAGAATGGTCTTTCCAGATGTTTAATAGCCAAGTGCTGAACGATGGAAACAACAAACAGATTCGAATTCGATTTAAGAATGGTGTTCACGGGAAGTCGGATTTGGTTCCAACGGATCCAAGCATCATGGTTTGGATAGGAGGGGATTTTAATGATGCCCTTAAAGGGAAATACGGCACCTGTTTTTCGACGGAACCGAATGCATGCAAGTAACCCGCCTTTGATTCCTTAAATCCGTTACTTTGTCAATGAATATTCCCCTTTTAGGCGTGAAAAGGGGAATATTTGTATATTTTCGCCATGGATACTCAAAAGTCGCTCATCGAAAGATTCTCCAATTGGTACATTCCTTTAATTTGCAAGCACCAGTATAAGGCGCTTGCTTTTTATATTCTGCTTGCGATTTTGCTTGCGTTCCCGATTCTTGTTTATCCGGGGTTGAAACTCGATGCCGATTTGGCGCATCTACTTCCAGAAGATACGCCTAGTGTCAAAGCTTTGAACGAATCTTACGAGCGATTCGGCAGTACCGACAAGTTCATGATCGCGATTCAGAGCGAAGATGTGGAACTCGTCGCCGCTTTGCAAGATTCCATTGCCGATTACATTCATAAAAATTGGGAAGGCGATTACGTTTCGACGCAGGTCGATAACGAAAATCAGTTTTTTAAGGATAATGGCCTTCTGTACCTTCCGCTGCACCATTTGGAATCCTTGCACGACAATTTGGAAGATGTGCAACAGGAAATCGGGCGTAAGAATGGCCCGCTTGTCGTGGACCTTTTGGGCGATGTCGCTCCGGAAGAAAAGAAGGAACGTGTTTGGTTTGACGCAAGCATTCCGCAGGAACTCGGACTTCCCGATGAAGCGTTGAGCGCTTTTGATTCTTTCTTTAAAAAGGACACTTCCAAAACCGAAGAAAAAAGTTCGGGCGAATGGAATGCCAAATCGACGGTTCCATCGCATTTGAAAAATCGCCTGATCGGCTCTCCGAATCCGGAAAACTTTGACGGCAAGATTCTCTTTAACGGTGTGGTGAACGCAAAGCTTTTGAAGCCTTCGACAGATTACGAATTTGTGACCCACATCCTGGCCCGTACCGATACGCTTCTTCAATATTTTAACGGCAAAAAGTATCCTGTTCCGACGCGTTTTACTGTGGAAGGAACTTACGAAGGTTTGAAGGAAGTGGACGATGTGGCGAACGACAGTGTTTTCTCGTTTGGCATCAGTCTCGTTTTGATCTTTTTGCTGACTGCATTCTTCTTCCGGAGTGTTAAAGGCCCGGTCCTTGTGACCGCATCGGTGCTTTACGCTTGCATTCCGACTCTCGCTTTTACGGCATTGTTCTATGGAAAGTTTAATCCGTTCACGGTGTTTGTCGCTTCGATCATTTTGGGAATTGGAATCGACTATTCGATTCATATTTTGGGGACTGCTCAAAAGCTCCTCCACAAGTATGCGACTCTCGAAGAGGTGCTGGAACATGCTCAAAAGAAGATGATCAAGCCGTTTATTTTGGCAAGCTTCACGACGATTGCGGCGTTCCTCACGCTTCTCGCTTCGAGCTTCCGCGGCTTCTATGAATTTGGAATTGTCGCTTCGACGGGCGTGCTGTTCAGTATGCTAACGTCGGTGCTCGTGCTCCCTGTTTTTGTAAAGTGCATGGGTGGCATTCCGAAGGCTCCGGAGAATTCTCTGCTTCCGAAATCCTGGAGCGAACAAAAAATTTTCAAGTTCTTCAAGGTGGCTGCAATTATCGGTTTTGTAATCGGTGCGCTTTCCTTGTACTATTGCCAATATGTAGACTTTGAACACAATTTGCGCAACTTGCGTCGTGTTTCTACGGAAAAAACACAAAAGAAGAATAAAATTTCGACCAAGGTGACGACGGCTTCCGGCAAGGCGAAAACTTCGACGCCTGCTGCCGTGATGGGGTCCAAGCCGGAGCAATTAGATAAACTTTACGATACGCTCATGTACCGTTTGCTTGTGGAAAAAGATCCGATGCTCGGCAGTTTCTTGACGCTCAAGACCTTTGTGCCGCCAAAGGATTCCCAGGAAGCGCGTTTGGAAGTCATCGAAGAAATTCGTGAGCTGGCGAACGCCCGTGTGTTTGACCGCGCGACCGGTGAAGATTCGGCAAATATTGCCACTTTGCGAAAGCTTGCCCAGGTGGAAGAAACCTTTGGACCGGAAGATATTCCCGCTTGGACTTTGGATATTCTCCGTGAAAAGGACGGTTCTTACGGCAAGATCGGATTTATTTACGGAGACTTCCCGAGCTGGGATGCGCATGCGCTGCATGACTTCCAGAACCGTTATGGACATTGGAATTTTGACGGCGAAGAGTTGCGCACATTCTCGTCCCAGTTCATTCTTTCGGATGTAATCGAATCGGTGAAGGCGGACAGCTTTAAGCTTGCCGCGGCGATTATCATCGTGATTTTTGCAACGCTCGCGGTTTCGTTCCGCAAGCCGAAGCTCTTTATTACAGGAAGCATTTCCTTTGGGCTTGGATTCTTGATTACGATGGGAATTCTCGGATTCTTGACGCATACGCTTGAATTTGGAAAAATCAGCATTTACAACGTGATCGTGATTCCGATGACTCTCGGTATCGGCATTGATGCGACGATTCACTTTGTTTCGGCTTGGATTTCGGACAAGAACCTGACTTTGCGCGGGCTTTTGGATAATACCGGCCGTAACGTGATGGCGAGTTCCACGACGACGATTGCGGGCTTTGTGGGATTCCTCTTTACGACGCACCGCGGTTTGCAGGGAATCGGTCACTTGGCTTGCGTGGGCCTTGCGGTGTTCTTAGTGACGAGCGTCGTCTTCAGCATGTTCTTGTGCGGAAGCCTGTTAAAGAAGGATTCGAAGTAAGTCTTGGAAAACGAAAAAAGGTTCTCGTTCGAGAACCTTTTTTTATGCGTAAAAGTTTTATGGCTGTGTTTAGAAGCCGGTTTCGAGCGTGTAATCCGAAATCTTGATGAGCGTATCGATTAAAGCTTCCAAGCGTTTGACTTCGACTGTTTTTTCTCCGGAAAGGTCTTTCTTTTGATGCGTGTCCCCTTCGGCAAAAAGACCGTCGACGCTCCCTGTATTCAGCGGATACCGGTCGATTAGGCGGTACCCATCAAAGCCGATGTCGGCGACTTTGGAATAGGCTCCGAGCGAAAGTCCGCTGCCGTAGCCGCGCAAAAGGTTGTGGCCCATGGAAATGCTCGGGACGGCAATGCCCGCCAGTTCAAGAATGGTAACGCCGACGTCGATTTGCGCGGTGGTAGCCGTATCGATTGCGGGTTCTAAGCCTTTACCGTGAATGATGAACGGAATCCAGGTGGCGTTCGAATAGGCGCTGCCGTTCATTGTCGAAACATCGTTTTCGCCGAGAGGGAATCCATGGTCCGCCATGATGATGACATATGTATTCGAATACCACGGTTCATTTTCGATGGAATGGATGAATCTCGCGAGTTGGCGGTCCGTGTAATGCATCGTTACCTTGATGCGCTCTTGCAACGGGCGATTTTTTTCTTCGTCTGTCATGCCGGCGGCAAAGTTGAACGGATAATGGTTCGAACGGCTCATGACCGTAGCGAGGAAAGGCTTTTCCCCTGTGGCCAAGGAGTCGCGGATGGCGGAGACGGTTTTGTCGAAAAAGCTTGAATCGTCTTCAAAGTTACGGTCGTAATGCTGTGCGGTGTACCATTTTGCCATCCAGACGCCGAGATTGTCCCAGGCAGGATCTGCTGCCGAAAAATAATGCGTCGTATAACCGGAATCGGTCAGGACGGAGGCAAAGCTCGGCAGGTTTACATGGGCTAGATCCGTCGCTTCGGCAAGCTTCGAATGGTGCGGAAGGCCAAGGTGAGTCGAAAGAACGCCTCCGGTCGTCGGAAGACCGCTGGCGTGCATACGGACCCAGGCATGGGAATGTTTGGCGATCGAATCGAGGAACGGTGTCGGGGAAGGTTTGTCCGGATTCATAAAGCCCACGTTCAAGCCGCGGTGGGATTCAAGCAAAAAGAAAATGAAGTTCGGCTTTTCGGAACGGCGGGCCTTTAACGCTTCGCCTTCGGTGAGAGCCTTTTGCGGAATGCGGTAAAGGGGAAGTTTTTGGCCGACTTCGGTTTTGTCAAATTCCCACAGGGAATCGCCTTCGACTTTTTGCCACAGCTGTTGGTAAGCCTTTCCAAGAATGGAAACATTTTCAGCGGTCAGGTGCACCGCTTTTTTCTCGGGGAATAGGTCGTTATAGACGATTGAAACGACCGGGCGGAGTTTTGTCATGCGGGCGTTGCCTGTCCAGATCACGTAAACGAATAAGTAAGATGTGATGTAGAAAATGAGCATTGCGATCAGCGGAACTTTTAAGGAGCGCGGAGCGAGACCTTTACGAATCAAATGGTAAATTCCATAAGTCGCGGGCAAGATCAGCGCGAGCACAAAGAACTGCAAAAAAGGCACCGAAAGATCGTTCGCCACGTAATCGTAGAACATCACAATGGAAGACGTGTCCTTGTAAGTGTTCGCAAGCCCAAAGGAAAGATGGCTTCCTAAAAAACGCTGCACTTCGTTGTCGAGAAGCGTTGTCAGCAGGATCACGGAATGGAAGACCGTGTACAGCACCGTACAAACGCGATGCTTGCTTTCAGAAAGGTTTTTAGAAATCTTGGTGCGGATCCATCCGAAAAGGGCTGTGAAAAGGGCAAATACGACAAGCGCTTTGCCGATCCACAAAAAGTCGAGGCAAATCGCATGGAAAATATACCAGTCCGGTTTACTGACGAATGGGAATCCGTAAGGATTGTTTCGGAACAAAAGTAAAAATCGCAAAAAAATGTGCGATGCCCAGAAAGCAAGGGAAATGAAGACAAGACTCTTCCAAGGAGCGAGCTCCGCCATTTTGCCGATTACGGCCGATAATATTTTCTTCATTTCATAAAAATATTAAAAAGGATTTCCGAAATTTCGGGAAAAATGACGGGAGAACGTTTTTCGTTTCTAAAAGGAATGCCTATATTAAAAATCCCTATTTGGAGAGCCTGTATGATTTCGATTCTGTTCGTTTGCCATGGAAATATTTGCCGCAGCCCGATGGCGGAATTTGTCATGAAGAAATTGGTCGACGATGCGGGCAAGGCGGATGAATTTTATATCGAAAGCGCTGCGACGAGTACCGAAGAAATCGGAAACCCGGTCTACCCGCCTGCTCGAAAAATGCTTTTGAAGCATGGGATTCACCCGGATGGCAAAACGGCTCGCCAATTGACAGTCAAAGATTTTACGGTTTTTGACTATATCGTTTTGATGGATCGCAACAACCTTCGGAATTTAAGGTGGGTCGTTCCAGAATCTGTTTTGGGAAATTTGGAAATTTCCGCCAATTCTAAAGAAAGGCGCCTTAAAAAAGTTTCGCTTTTGATGGATTATACGGACCATCCGCGGGATGTCGCCGATCCATGGTACACGGGAGATTTTGAAGCAACCTGGAACGATGTTTTGGAAGGTTGCTCGAATCTTTTGAATTTATTAAGTCCACAATGCTAGTTTATATGTTATTTTAAATGAATAACGAGGGACTTCCTTCAGGCGGTGATGATTGAATGGATTCTGAACAGTTAGAAACGTTGCCTATTTCGCGGAGCGAATTTAGCCGGCTCGATGTATTTCAAAAGGTTTCTTTTGAAAGCCTTGCGGGGTATTTGCTCGCTTGTCAAACCTTTACAGCGGATATTGGAACGGTTGTCATTGACCCTGCCCATTTTGAACGTCGCCTGATTATTGTTCTAGAAGGGGCCTTGGAAGCCCGCTCGGTGAACAGCAATGGGCTTGTTTACAGCACAATCGGAGTGGGCCAGTGTGCGGGTGAAATGTCCGTGTTTGATAACGTGCAACCGAGCGCTCGGGTCGTGGCAAAAGAAAAAAGTCGCTTGTTGATTATCCCGGCCAATGTCGCCATGGCGATGCTTAACGCTTCACACGACCTGTGTCTGAATTTCTTGCACATCCTTAGCAATCGAGTCCGGAATAACAGCAATATGGTTGTCGAAGAACGTTTCCATATTCGCTGCATTGAAGAAAATTCCAAGGTGGATATTTTGACCGGTCTGCATAACCGCCGTTGGCTGGAAGAAATGTTTACCCGTGAAATTTCCCGCTGCAATGCGGGGAATTATCCGCTTGCCGCTTTGATGATCGATATTGATAAGTTCAAAGATGTGAACGATACCTATGGACATCTATCTGGGGATCAGGTTCTTGTGATGGTTGCTCAAGTCATTGCGGACAATATGCGCCCGACAGACATGCCCGTGCGTTATGGCGGTGAAGAATTTTCCATTTTCCTTCCGGATGCGACGATTGAAAATGCACGCCTGGTGGGGGAACGCCTTCGCAAGGGAATTGAAAATGCGACGATCCAGCTGGATTCCGGGGAACAGATCCATGTGACGGTCAGCATCGGAGTGGCGGAACGCTTTGCCGGAGATTCTGTCCAATCGATCATTGAACGTTCGGACAAAGCGCTTTACTACGCCAAGCAGAACGGTAGAAACCGTATCTGTTTGAATGTGGGCGATGATTCGCTGTATTTGGTTTAAGGCTGTTGGCTTTCTTTGCTGTAACAGCTTGAACAATAACCGAATAGGCAGGATTCCTGCTGGTTGACGTAGAAGCCGCATTCCTTTTCGATGAGTTTTTTCACCTTTTGCAAGGTTGCGCCTTCGAGGTGAAAGAATTTCCCGCATTTTCTGCAAATCAGGTGAATCTTGTTTTGACAGTCGCCCGGACCGATGTAGCGGTAGCAGATTTCTTTGTTTTCGTCGGTTCCGAAGGATTGGATAAAGCCTGTTTTTTCCATCAGCTGCAAATTGCGGTAGATGGTGCTGAGCGAAGAATTGCTGAGTTCTTTGGCGAGTTCCGAAGCCTTGAAGATTTTGTCTTTCTTGTGTGAAATCAAATCGGCGAGTTCTGCGCGGGCTTTGGTTTTGTAGCCTGTAGACTCGGTTGCGTTTTTGGCTGCGGTCATATTTCCCTCTTTCAAACGTTTCTTTTAAGATCTGCCGAGACGCCTTCCACGACGGCGGTTGTTGCGGTCTTTGCGGAACTGTTCGCGTTCGGCCGCACGTTCCATGCTAGGTTCGTATGTGCGGCCTTCCTTGTACGACGTGCGCGAAAGAAGCAGTCGGGAGACCTTGCCGAGCTTTAAGCGTTCCAGAGTCTTTTGAATCCATATGCGGTTTTCTGGAATATACCAGAAGAAGAAACGCTTTTGGTTCGCTTTCTGCTCCGGAGTTTTTGCGACGTAAAGAGGCTTTCCGTCCGGGTACATTTCGGCGTAATACATTTCCGTCGCGATCGTCATCGGGGTCGGTGTAAAATCCTGGACCTGTTCCAATTTAAAGCCGAGCTGTTTGGTTTCGAGGGCGAGTTCTGCCATGTCTTTTTCGGTACAACCCGGATGGCTTGAAATGAAGTATGGAATGATCTGCTGATTTTTTCCGGCGAGAGCGCTTTCCTTGTCGAAGAGTTCCTTGAACTTGTAAAAAAGGCTAAAGGAAGGTTTGCGAATCAGGCTCAGCACGCCGTCGGAAGTGTGTTCCGGGGCAACTTTCAAGCGCCCGCTGACATGGTGTTGAATCAACTGGCGTGCGTATTCCATGTGATCTTGCTGCAAGCTTTTGTCGGTCGTTTCTTGCAAAATCAAGTCGTAGCGGACACCGCTCCCGATAAAGAGATGCTTGATTTTGGGATTCTTTGCGACTTCCTTGTACAGTTCCGTCAGCTCGTGGTGACGCGTGTTCATGTTGTCGCAGATGCGCGGGAACACGCAACTTGGGCGTGCGCATTTTTCGCAACGGGAACGATCCTTGCCGCGCATTTTGTACATGTTCGCGCTAGGACCGCCGAGGTCCGAAATGGTTCCGGCAAAGCCAGGCATGTTCGTTACGATTTCCACTTCGCGAAGGATGCTTTCGCGGGAACGGCTCGCGATGAATTTTCCCTGGTGCGCATTGATGGCGCAGAAACTACAGCCCCCAAAACAACCGCGGTGCGTGTTGATCGAAAATTTGATCATTTCGAAGGCGGGAACCGGGCCTCGTTTTTTGTATCGCGGATGCGGAGCCCGCATGTACGGGTATTCGTAGCTTTCGTCGAGTTCGCCGTATTCGAGAGGCGGATAAGGCGGGTTGATGACGACCGTTTGTTCACCGACATCTTGCAAAATACGACGGGCGTGAATGCGGTTTGTTTCGATTTCCGTTTTGCGGTAGGAATCGAACTGGGTGCGCCTATTTTGAAGGCATTCTTCGTAGCTCGGCAACACAAGATCCTGCATGTCACGGTTTTTGGGAACGTGTCCTTTGGGAGCGAGGTACGCCGTCTGCGGAATGGAATTCATGTTCGAGAACGGGACACCTTTTTTGAGAAGGTGAAGCAGTTCCTTCATGGGCTTTTCGCCCATGCCGTAAAGCAGCAAGTCCGCCTGAGTTGTGGCGAGAATCGAGGGGAAAAGCTTGTCGTCCCAGTAGTCGTAATGGCTAATGCGGCGTAGGCTCGATTCAAGCCCTCCGATGACCACGGGAACATCCGGGTAGAGCTTTTTCAAAATTTTTGCGTAGACGGTTGTGGCCCGGTCTGGGCGGAATCCCGCTTTGCCGCCGGGGGTAAAGGCGTCGTCGCTGCGGAGACGCTTGGCCGCGGTGTAATGGTTCACCATGCTGTCCATGCCGCTTGAAATGGCAAAAAACAGGCGCGGCTTTCCGAGCTTCTTAAAATCCCGAAGGTCGTCTCGCCAATTCGGTTGGGGAAGGATAGCTACACGATAACCTTCGTGTTCGATCAATCTGGCCATGACCGCATGGCCGAAAGAGGGGTGATCTACATATGCGTCGGCAGAAATGACGATAACGTCGACAAAATCCCAGCCTCGCGCTTCCAGGTCCTCTTTGGAAATAGGCAAAAAATCGTGAGCATCCATGAGGGCAAAGATACAAAAAAGCTATACTTGTCCCAAAACTCATTTTTACAAGGACACATTATGAGCCGTTTGACAGAATCGAATGAATGGAAGGCCCTCGAAGCGAAAGCTCAAGAAGCCAAGAAGTGGAACATGCGCAAAATGTTCGCCGAAGACGCGAAGCGTGCTGAAAAGTTCAGTGCAGAAGCTTGCGGCATTTTCCTCGACTACTCCAAGAACTTGATTGATGACGAAACGATGGCGATGCTCCAGGACCTCCTGAAGAGCGCTAAGTTCGAAGAAATCCGCGCCAAGTATTTTGGTGGCGAAAAGATCAATACCACGGAAAAGCGTGCAGTTCTTCACACCGCTCTCCGTTACAAGGGTAACGATCCGATTTGCGTCGACGGCAAGGATGTGATGCCTGAAGTTCGCGCTGTGCTCAAGCACATGGAAGAATTCACGAAGCTCGTCCGTACCGGTAAGTGGAAGGGCCACACGGGCAAGTCCATCAAGTACGTGGTGAACATCGGTATCGGCGGTTCTGACCTCGGTCCGGTCATGGTGACCGAAGCTCTCAAGCCGTACGCAGACAAGCCGGCTGAAGGCGAATATTCTCCGGCCGTTTTCTTCGTTTCGAACATCGACGGCACGCACATGGCCGAAACCTTGAAGAAGGTCAACCTCGAAGAAACCCTCTTCATCGTGGCTTCCAAGACGTTCACGACTCTCGAAACCATGACGAACGCTCAGACGGCAAAGGAAGCTGTCCTCAAGGCTTTCAACGGTGACGAAAAGGCTATTGCAAAGCACTTCGTGGCACTCTCCACGAACACCGAAGCCGTTTCCGCTTTCGGTATCGATACGGCTAACATGTTCGAATTCTGGAACTGGGTTGGCGGCCGTTACTCTCTCTGGTCTGCCATCGGTCTTTCGATCGCTCTCCGCATCGGCTTCGACAACTACATGAAGCTCCACCAGGGCGCTTATGAAATGGATCAGCATTTCAAGACCGCTCCGGTTGACAAGAACCTTCCGGTGATCCTCGCTCTCATCGGCGTCTGGTACAACAACTTCTTTGGCGCTTCGAGCTACGCAATGCTCCCGTACGACCAGTATCTGCACCGCTTGACCGCTTACTTCCAGCAGGCCGATATGGAATCCAACGGTAAGACCGTGGATCGCGATTCCAAGCGCGTTGACTATCAGACCGGCCCGATCCTCTGGGGCGAACCGGGTACGAACGGCCAGCACGCCTTCTACCAGCTCATTCACCAGGGCACAAAGCTTATTCCGTGCGACTTCATCGCTCCGGCCAACAGCCACAACAAGATCGGCGATCATCACCAGAAGCTCCTCTCGAACTTCTTTGCTCAGCCGGAAGCTTTGATGAACGGTAAGACTCTTGCCGAAGCAACGGAAGAACTCCGCAAGGACGGCAAGTCCGAAGAAGAAATCGCATTCCTCGCTCCGCATAAGGTGTTCGAAGGCAACAAGCCGACGAACTCCATCATGATGGACTACGTTTCTCCGGAACGTCTCGGCGCTCTCATTGCCATGTACGAACACAAAATCTTCACTCAGGGCGTGATCTGGAACATCAACAGCTACGACCAGTGGGGTGTTGAACTCGGCAAGCAGCTCGCGAAGAAGATCCTTCCGGAACTCGCCAAGGATGACGTAGAACTGAAGCATGATAGCTCCACGAACGCTCTCATCAAGTGGTACAAGGCTCACCAGGCTTAAGCGAAGCAATCTAAGACATTCAAAAAGGCCGTGACGTTTAAGTCGCGGTCTTTTTTATTTGTCATTTTTCAGCGAAGCAAATAACTCCAAGCCTTTTTGTTCCGAATCGTTTTATCGGCATGAAATAACGGAGCAATTGAAGAATATCTTTGAAGTTTCAAAAGAAGGTATCTTCTATCGTTTGAAAGATTTAAAGTTGTATGTAAGTCAAAAAGAGTTTGACGAAAGTCGTTCTCAAACATCTCTCTTTTGATCAGGGGGGGGCATATGGATGCAAAAACAAAATATACGAGATTAGTTCAAGATGTCAAAAACGAAATTGCCAAGGATAAGGCAAAATTCGACCGCATTAAGGAACGAAATCGACATCAGGAAAAATACAAGGAACTTTGGGAAAAGGTAAATATTGACGAAGTGGTTGAGAAATTTGCTCCCAATTCAGAACCCGTTATCAACGAAAGCGGAAAGATTATTTTTAGAACACCGGGCAGTCATATTCAGGTGGTTTGCGAGGCGACCATTGGTTCACTACGCATTCAGGATTTGAATATAAAAAGTCGAAGAAAATCTTATCTTGATCTTGATGGGAAACGCCCTCTCAAAAAGCTGAATGAACTTTAACCAAGGAGTAAGCTATGAACGAAATGGAAGATACGACCGTATTGTATATGGAAATAGCAAAAGATGCCATTGGGCAAGAATACCTCGATTCAGGAGCCGATGTAGAAGCTGAGGAGGAAACTGAACATTACGCCACAATGACTTTGTCTGCCAAGGAATATTATTCTATCGATGAACTTTTGCTTTCCATGATAAAGCCTTGCGATGTCTTTATTGATGCGGGAGAAACCTCAGTTATGGATAATAAATATGTTCAAAAAGCAAAGGAGATGACTTTAAAATTTGCAGAGAAACATCCCGAAACCAAAACAGCCTGTGATAAAATGATAAAGATGTATGACATAGCACTCAAATACGGCAGTTCCATTTTATTTGCTTGAGAAAAATATGAAAATCGATAAATATACCCTTATTGCGGAATTAGAAAATTTTCTGACAAAATATAAGGCGCCCATGAAAAATGGTTTTTATGTCGTGCCTAGTGAAAAACTTATTCGGGAGTTCCCAGAACAAATCTTACCCCATCCCAACCATAACAAGGCGAAAAATCCAGCAAAGACGCTAATATGTAATTTCTCAAATGACGAAATTCTTTATACTTCTTTGAAAGAAATCGATGAACGAATTGATGTTTGGGCAGAATTCATGGGCATTGCGGGATTTGATTTTAGCGCAAGAAAGGGACCTGTTCGATTACCCGCTATGCAAAAGATTTATTTCGCTGAAATACCTTGATTATAACGTTGATACGGAACAGGACTTAGCCAAGATCCTAAGAAAAGTTGATTGTCTAGACGTACTTTTCATTATTGACGACAGACCCGTCCTTCGCAGTCCTTTTGCGAAGAGACATTCCGAAGCCACAAAGAAAGCCTTTTTATGGCAAATCCAGAAACACGGCGTTAAATGCTATTGGGCAAAGGATTCTGGATTACTCACTTGAGATTGAAAAATAAATTCCTGCAAGATCATATCTGCCAAATTATCAGGAATAAACACATAGTCCACTCTTTTTAGAATTATAAACAAAAACTATAGCTAACTAAAATAAAACAGTATGGAACTATGCCTTGACGTGGAAAGGGAATAAACCTAATTTATTGCCTACAAGATTGATAGGGAAAACAAAATGGTTTGTGAACCCTAAGCATTCGAAGGAGCGCCTATGAAAAGTGACTGTCGAATGCCGAGAGGCATTCTGAAAACAAACTAGCCGAAAGCCTTTAGTCCTTAAGGCCTTGCAGGTTAGAAAAAAAGCCGAAAGGACACTTCAAAACAAAATTTAGCGAGCATGGGTTTACGAAAAAACCAGTTGCTTGCTGCAACCTAAAAGGAATTTTTACCATGACGACTCAGAACAAGCTCCATTTTGAAACTCTTCAGATCCACGTTGGCCAGGAACATGCAGACCCGACAACCGATTCTCGAGCAGTTCCTATTTATCAGACCACCTCTTATGTTTTCCATAACGCCCAGGATGCCGCAGACCGCTTTGCCCTGAAGGCAGGTGGTAACGTCTACGGTCGTATCACCAACAGTACTCAGGGCGTTCTCGAAGAACGTGTCGCAGCTCTCGAAGGTGGCGTTGCCGCTCTCGCTGTTGCTTCCGGTGCAGCGGCCATCACTTACGCCATTACGGCTCTTGCCCGCAGCGGAGACCACGTGGTTATCCAGCGCACGGTTTACGGCGGTACTTTCAACCTGGTGCGGCACACGCTCCGTGACTTCGGTATCGAATCGACTTTCGTTGATACGCATGACCTCAAGAGCGTCGAAGCCGCTGTCAAGGAAAACACGAAGCTCATCTTTATCGAAACCCTCGGCAACCCGCATTCCGACATTCCGGATATCGACGCTATCGCCGAAATCGCCCACAAGAACAAGATTCCTCTGGTGATTGACAATACCTTCGGTACGCCGTATCTGATTCGCCCGATTGAACACGGTGCCGACATCGTGGTGCATTCTGCAACCAAGTTCATCGGCGGTCACGGTACGACTCTCGGCGGCATTATCGTGGATAGCGGTAAGTTCGACTGGGCCAAGAGCGGCAAGTTCCCGCAGTTCACCGAAAAGAACCCGAGTTACGGTTTCCCGTTTGTGGCCGCCGGCCCAGCAGCCTACGCCATCTACGTCCGCACGATTTTGCTTCGTGACGAAGGTGCAGCGATTTCTCCGTTCAACGCTTTCCTCCTGTTGCAGGGTGTTGAAACGCTTTCGCTCCGTCTTGACCGTCATGTGGAAAATACCAAGAAGGTTCTGGAATTCCTTTCCAAGCACCCGAAGGTTACCCGTGTGAACCACCCGAGCCTTCCGAACCATCCGGACCACAAGCTCTACCAGAAGTACTTCCCGAATGGCGGCGGTTCCATTTTCACCTTCGACATCAAGGGCGGCCAGGAAGAAGCCTTCAAGTTCATCGATAACCTGAAAATCTTCAGCTTGCTCGCCAACGTTGCCGACGTGAAGAGCCTCGTGGTACACCCGTACACCACCACGCACGCCGAACTTTCTCCGGAAGAACTCGCCGCGGCCGAAATCACTCCGGCAACGATCCGCGTGTCTATCGGTACGGAACATTACGAAGACATTATCGCAGACCTTGAAAACGGCTTTGCCGCAATCTAAATAACGTAAGTCCCCTCACTCTTATCTCGTTCCGGGCCGAAAACGAAGGAACCTGTCTTGAAGATCGAATCCACCATTAGGAGAAGATTGTAAGGCTGGATACTTCGTGACCTCGGTTTTCGGTATGACGATAAGGTGGGGGATTTTTTTTCTATGGATTTGGATCGATGATAGACTTTGAATATTACAACCCGGCAAAAATTGTTTTTGGTGAGCATAGCGAACAGAAACTGGAATCGCTTTTAAAAGCTTATAACGTAAAGTCGCTCCAGCTTGTATACAGTGGAGACTTTATCAAGGCGCTTGGCATTTACGATGTGATTAAAAAAGCCGTTGCGGAACTCGGAATCCGTTTTTCGGAAAACGGGAACGTGGTGCCGAATCCTTCGATTGACCTTGTGCGCGAACTGGTGAAACAGGGCAAGGAAAACCAGGTGGACTTCGTGCTTGCCGTGGGTGGCGGAAGCTCGATTGATACAGCAAAAGCGGTCGCGCTCGGAATCCCGTACGATGGTGACGTTTGGAACTTTTTTGAAAAAGGCGTTTCGCCGAAACAGGTCCTTCCGATTGGCGTGATTGCGACGACAGCTTCGAGCGGTTCCGAAACTTCGAATGCGGCGATTCTCTCGAGCGGGGAATGGAAACTCGGTTTTGAAGATGACCGAATTATTCCGAAGTTCGCCATCATGAATCCGAAGTATACAGTGGGACTTCCGGCGTACCAGACTTTTGTGGGAATTGCCGATGTGCTTTCTCACTTGCTCGAACGTTATTTTTCGGACGAAAAATATTCCGACACGACAGACTACCTGATTGAAGGTGCAATCCGGGCCTTGTTCGTGAATGCGGATAAATTAATCAAAAATCCGAAAGACGTGAACGCCCGCGGTGAAATCCAATGGCTTGCAAGCGTTGCCCATGGGGGATTTTTGGACGCCGGGCGTCGTGCCGACTGGGGCTCGCACCGAATTGAGCATGAACTTTCGGCGCAGTACAACATCACTCATGGCGAAGGCATGGCCGTTGTAACGGTCGCCTGGACCAAGTACATGGCCGAAAAGAAGCCTTGGCGACTTGCGCTTTTGGCAAATCGAGTCTTTGGCGTAGACGCTTTCAATTACAGCGAAACGGAAAGAGCTTTGATCCTTTCGGAAAAGCTCTCCGCTTTCTTCAAAAAGTTGGGACTTGCCACCACGCTTACGGAACTTGACATTGGAGACAAGGACTTTGATGCGATGGCGGCAAGAGCTGTTCGTAACGGCAATGTTGGACATTACGTTCCTCTGGATGCGGCGACAATCAAGGAAATTTTGAAACTCGCTTTGTAAAATCCGGAAGAATTTTTGGACTAGGCTGGATTGAAATTTTCCTTGCCCTGCATACAGCGAGGACAATGCCAGTCTTCTGGGAGATCTTCGAACGACGTTCCTGCGGGAATGCCGTTTTCTGTATCGCCTCCAAAGGCAAATGGCTGACTCATGTTTGCCGGTACCATTTTTGTGGTTTACGATACGCTTTTGCAGAAATTCGAAAAAAACAGCAGTATGATTGTATGATTTTCATAAATCAGACTATATGATTTTCATAAACTAGACTATTGCTTTTTCATAAAAATTTTCCCGTTTTCCGCCGATGAATTACGGGAGGCTGGCAAGCTTCCTAGCGATCTAGACGAGTTTCTGCTCAAAGGGTGCTACCCAAGACTCTATGACAAGAAAGTTACGGCAAAGGAATACTTCACATCATACCTGCAGACGTATGTCGAACGGGATGTACGCCTATTGCGAAACATAACGGACATGGCCGCGTTCAAGCGTTTCCTCAAGTTATGCGCCGCAAATGTGGGCTCCGTAATGAACGTCGCTTCGCTCGCCAAAGATGCAGGGATATCCGTCACAACTGCAAACTCCTGGATTTCGATTCTTGAAGCAAGCTTTATACTTCTCCGCCTCCCTCCATATTATAAGAATTTTTCGAAAAGAGTCGTAAAATCGTCTAAAATTTATTTTTGCGACACCGGGCTCCTGTGTAATCTGTTGAACATTTTTAATCAAAAACAGCTGCAAAAAAGCGGATTACGCGGGGCAATTTTTGAAAATTTCGTAGTTGCCGAATACATGAAAAACGCCTTGTTCAAAGGCGAAGAACCGCAACTCTATTTTTGGCGGGATTCAAATCAGAATGAAGTTGACTTACTTTGCGAAACCGACGGAGAACTGCACGCAATAGAAATCAAGTCCGGCGAAACAAAAAATCAGAAATTCTACGACGGATTGAAAAAATTTGCCGAGGTTTCGGGCATCCCGCTTTCTAACACAAGCGTCGTCTATGGCGGAGACGATTCATACCACGGCGAAAATCAGAAATTCATCAGCTGGAAAGAAATAGCGTCTGCCGTCTGACCTGACTCTTGTCTGATCAAACTTGCGAGTTCGCTTTTAATTCAAATTCATTTACCCATTCCTTGACCTTCGCCTGCAAAAGCTTCTTGTCCGGCAGATACAGCTCATAGGCGGAGGCGTAAATATTTGCATCTTCGGGTGACCTGGGATCAGAAAAGCGTGAATTCAGGCAAGACTTCAGAATGGGGCAACGCTGTTGCCCCAATTTGATAGACAGTGTCTGTCAAATTGGGTGAGCCTTTCTTTTCAATTTCGTAAACAGTGTTTACGAAATTCGAATACACAGAGAAAAATTTTCTGCAAAGTGTTAAGCTTTCTACTGACCACCCGTCCCCATAACGCGCCGTAAGGCGCGACGACAAACCCTCAAGAACCTGTTTCCCGTATTCCACGCGCTTTTTCCCAGACTGTTCCCCCTCTACAATATATTGCCCAATCTGGTACTTCGTGTAAACCTCGGCGACGTTCATTGCCGCAGCCACACGCACGCGGGCCTGCTCAATCAAGCTCGAGACCTTATTGAACAACGACTCCACTGCATTTGTAGGGACATTCTCTTTCTTCTTAGCCATTTCAGCCTCCATTTGACGCATATTGCGGGCAGTTGATTGTTAGAGGCGTCCCCTTTATCCCGAAAACTCAGAAATAAAAAAGACGCATTTCTCCATTAGACGGAGAAACGCGTCGGAAATTAATGTACCTAAAGTCCAAAAACTTGGCTAGTGGAGTAAGAAAATTTTACATAACTAAGGCTTTGTCAACTTCGTATTTCCTTGCATGCGACTTTTTTCCATCGATGGTAGCGAAATTATCTCTTATGCGAAATCCACATCGCTTCCATATTCAATGGCAACATCAAATTGCTTTATAAGTTTATCGCAAACTTCTTTGGCTTCAGGATGCAGTTGAGCGTATTTTTCAGTCAACGCCTTTGCTTTAGGAACATCCTTGTTAGGTAAAGTTGAAAATTCTCCTCGATCGATAAAGACGTTGAATTCGTCATCAAAAGACAAAAGGAAAGAATCAATTAAATTAAATTCAAAATGATTAAGTACCAGCCTTTTGAAATGAGATAAGTATTCCTTGTCTTGATCATACCCATATTCAATGGCTTCGCGCCCTTTTTCGTCTAAAGCTACATCAACAAATAAAGGGGATTCATCTTCTATGTAATCCATATACCACTCTTACTGAACAAGATTAGGTTCCAGCAACCAAAACAACGCCGGATTAATATTTACACCGAAATATTTTGCATGCTTAAATATATGAACTTTTGCCAAACGCTACAATTTCAATGTTTTTCATGTCCTATGCTATTTTTTCCTATTCAAGAATTCGGCTCGTTTCTGCAACCATTCATCCATCAATGCTCGTAGTTCGCGGGTATTGACCGTGCAGATTTCCGTTTCATTTTCATCCTCGGGATAGAGGAAATTTATTACCGTATTGTCCTTGTCAACCTCGAATGAGCAGGAGTTGCCACTGGCGGAGTCCTTTTCCACTTTGCCCGACAAGACATTGTCAAATATCTCCAAGTATTCCTTGGAAAAAGGGGTAAAGTCATCCCTGATGAAAGAGTTTACAGGAAATAGTTTTTCATCATCCAAAAGGACTGTCAGATATGATTCACCATTGTTGAAAAAGCATTCTTTTATTTTGTAATTCATTCCTTATTCCTCCGGAAATGCTGAAATTATTTTACCGATTCATTACCGCGTTTCACATTCCAGGGTTTACCAAACAATTCATTTCCCTTTGATAGCCTCATTACAATATTATTTTCAATTATTGATGGAATAGTCAAATCCTCAGAGTAATGGTTCACTTTGTCTAAGGCAATAAAAATTTGTTTCTGAGATTGATTAAACAATTCCATTAATTTCAAGACTATCTTATTTTCAATATCAGCAAAACACTCCGAATCCTCAATCAATATGGGCAAATTGCACAATTCTAAAACGGCCAAATGAAATTGGAGTAAGCCTCGCTTGCTTGCACCAGTTCCTTTATCCCTTTCATTTAGATATCTGTAGCGATTAATAGTTTGAATCTCAAATTTGGGTACAGAGGTATCTTTTCCGCACGCATAAATATTAAAAGTTTCAACTTTATCGTTAATAGATTTCACAATCGGATGAACGATTCCGTTAAAAACGTCTGTATACTCCTTTTTTGCCCTTGTGTAATCCAATTTAATGGATTCAGATGTTTCGAAGTTTTTGTTTTCAGCTACCAAACGTTCCACTTCTTGCAGTTTTCTTGCATACTGATGAAAAAGGACTTTTGACATGTCTTTCTTCGGAGTAGAATTTTCTAAATCATCAGCGAGCTTGTCTATTCGTACATCTATTTCTTCTAGTTTTCGCTGGAGTTGTTTTTGAGCATCAACAATACTTGAAGAAAGAATTTTCTTCAATCCATTATGAAATGTCTCAACTTCTTCTATTTTTCGAAGATTTACTTCAGGAAAAAACTCCCGCAAGTCCGCAAGTTTATCCTTCATTTTGGCCAATGCAATATCTTGATTTTGCTCTACGAGAGATAAACTAGCCTTTATTCGGCTTCTTTGTCTTTTTAATTTGGCTAATTCAGTCCTTATGTCATAAGCCTGTTCTTTTGCAACCGTTTCCGCATCATTAAATTCAATCCGATGTTCAATCTCATAATTTTCGAGCTCTTTTCTTAAGGCGCTAATTTGCTTTTCATTTTTCTTTTTCACATCCTTGGAAATATTTTCCACAATACTGTATTTTACGGCATCATTGTACGCCTTCTTTTTTTCTTCGGCAGCTTTTTTTCTGTTCAACGAATCAGCGATTTCACTATATTTCCCAAAAAGTTTCAGTAACCGTTCAAGACTTTTACTTTTATTGTCCCCTTGAATCCGTATAGGGTCTGATTGAAAGGGAACCCCCATTTTATAAATACGCATATAGCAATGCAATGCTTCGCGAAACGACAATCCCGTAGAATCCAAACCATATTGACAAGCAAGAAAAGAACGATAATCATCAAGGCTTACTTCGGATACCCTATTATACTCCCGGTCACATTTTACAACCACATTTGGACATTGTGTTGAACGAGAAAAATAAAAAGCTTCGCCATTAAACTCAAATTTAAACTCAACGGAATGGTGCCCTACATTTTTCAAGATGTCCTCTGTTGGATAATAATCCGCACCGAACGTAAAATCAATGATATTTAGGAAGGTTGTTTTGCCAATGGAGTTATCGCCATCGTTACCTCCACATACAATATTGACTCCTGAATGAAATGTGACCGTATTCTGAATTGTGCCATCAAACTGGCTAGCGAAAGAAGAACAGCGAATTTCACGCAACATAGGACACAAATCCTTCTTTTATTTCAATTTTATTCATAGCATAAAGGCAATCTAGAGCTTCCATAAAATCAGCGATATTCATTATTCCAGCTTTTTTGTACAATGTAAAAACCGGAAGGCTCTTTTTTTGAAGTACCGACAGAATTTTTGGAAACGCAGCCAAAATGCTATCGCTGTAACATGTCACCTTGTCAGGGAAGTTCATCAAACACCTCGCAATTTTGGACAAAGAAAGCAATTACAATCTCACAAGCAATTCTTGATGCATCAGGAAAAACTCCTTTCAGCCAATCTACAAGGGAATCAAATATCTGGTCTTGATTAAGAGATTCATCGCTAGATGTTTTCTGGTATTTTAAAGCAATCTCAGTTGCAATTACTTTAAACTTTTTCCCTCGAATGGTCCCAATTACTTTGAATAATTCTTCGACATAATAATAGTAAGCATCAACCAGCCAGTTGATTTTTCCTAAAAGCAATGCGTTTTGTTGTTCAATTTTATTTGATAATTCTATAGCATTCGTTCTTAGAGCAATTACCTGCGATTGAGAAATTTTTGACAAGCCATTGACAATAACTTTTAAATCGGATTCAATTTGAACAGAGTCAATATCTGAATCAGAAACCTGCTTCGGGATTTTAACAGACTTTTTTCTTCGGTAGTTATTTGCGGCATCTTGGATAATCGCTAAGAATAAATCTGTACACTCTAGGCCAACTGATTCCTCGTCCATCTTTGGGCGGTATGGTTTCAGCTTTGTTACGACATCACGTATTACATGGTCATCAAAATCTGTAATAAATGCACCAAATTTTTCCATTTGCAATTTTGGAATAATCCTTTTCGCAAGTGCATTAATTGATCTAGTACCATTAAAACGAAATTTCCATATTTCTGCCGATTCTTTCGCCAATTCTTTATGAATAGACTCGTCTGTCGCCTTTTCAAACAACATACGACAAAATTCATCTACACGGTAGTCTCCCGACATACTCGTATAAAGAAAATTTGCAAATTCACTAAAAGTTAGCCTAGACATAAATGTACCCGAATGTACCCAAAGGTACCCGATTGTACGATGGATTTTGGGACCCTCCTATAAATTTATGCACGGACAAATGTTTTACTCAATGAACAGGAGCGTCCTTCAATGAAACATAATAAACTCAAAGCAGCAATTGACGACGGATTTCAGCCGGAACTGGTAAAAAACGCCCGTTTTGAGGGCATTTTTGAGATACCAGTCATTGACAAGCCCAAAAGAATATTCATTCCCGATGGAATTACACCGTTTAGCCGTAGAAACGAGGTTCCAACGGAAAACGAAGCTATCGGATTCTTCGAAATGGATCCGATGTTTGCCGACGTCATGAGAAATCCCCAAGCCTATGTTGAAGAACTCAAAAAGTTCCCTACGGTTATTTCGCCCGATTGTTCGCTTTACAGGGATGCTCCCTTGACCGTACAAATTGCGAATGTTTACAAGAAGAATGCTATCAGCCATTATTGGCAAACTCAAGGCATAGACGTTTTTGCACTTGTTCGCTGGGGCAGCCGCGACACTTACACGACAGACGTGTTGCCTGAACCTATCGCATTTGCGGGAATCCCTCACGACAGTATTATCGTCATCAGCACCTACGGATGCATTAAGACAAAAGATGACAAGTATCATTTTGAAGCTGGGCTTGATGCATGCCTACGAGCGCTCACGCCCAAGATTGTTCTTGTTCATGGCGCCATGCCAGAAAAAGTCTTTGGACCGTATTTGAAATATGCGGAGTTCCATAATTATCCCGATTGGATTACACGCAAGAAAGGGGGCAAACGTGGGTAGCGGAATTAAAGGACTGTATTCAGGAACGCGGGGAAGTTCCCAACCGTTCGCCCCTTCATACGGAGTAATGCCTGATATGCACAAGAGCGATGTTTCAAGAGGTATTGTTCAGAATGGAGTGTATCCTAAAAATCCAACAGCAAAGGATATTCGTGATATGATTCATGGAAATTATGTAGGCAACAAAAACACCAATGGATTGTTCACATACGCTATAGATATGAACGACAATATCATTGTCGGGAAAAGGAATGGCAACGGAACAAACTCCAGCGATGCGCCTACGCCCCACCCGACCTTGATAGGAGGCAAGAATCCCAAAGTACAATGTGCGGGAATGCTAGATATTCGTGGCGGGAAAATCTATTCTTTTGATGATAGGAGTGGCCATTTTAAACCCAATCCCAAATCTTTGGAAAAAGCGGCCGAGATTTTTGCTAGATTGCCTAAAGGCGTGTTTCACAAGAACTATGTCGGAGGTAAATCCAAATGACAGATTACTTAAATAAATGGTTTTGGATTAAAGACCGAAGCGGAATACTTGACCCCGTCGCACGTGACCAGTGGTTTATTCGCGGTTGGGAAGCACTTCAATGTATTGAAGAAAAAGAAGATTCTGTGGTTCTGTGTTACAGAAATAGTTCTAGAATTCTTCCAACCCTTAAAAGTGTTTTAGAAGAGCGTCCGGCGCCATCATTTTTGCCTAATGAAAAAGTAAGGGTAATAAAAAAGGATCTCTATGCTGTTGTCAAGCAGTATCTCTGGCACTATAACGACCAATATTATTATTACATGCTAGCCGATGAAAACGGCAAGATGTTGAAAAAACGTTATATGACCGACGAACTTGAAAAAGTGGAGTCCGCAAAATGAACCTAGTTGAACTTTCGAAAGAAATTTCCTACGCTCTCCGCCACGCTCCATGGGAATACGAATTGGAACTTGACGAACAGGGATTTGTCCCGATTGCGCAACTACTACACGCATTGAATGAATCGAACAAATTTGAGCGAGAAATCGTTCAGGCAGATTTGGAAGAGATTATTGCAACTTCCGAAAAAAAGCGCCATGAAATCGTAGGCGACAAGATTCGTGCGCTTTATGGTCACACGGTTCCGCAGATTATAAAGAAGGAGCCAGGAATTCCTCCTGCCGTTCTATACCACGGAACAACGCACAGGGCCTTGCCGCAAATCCTTCAGGATGGATTAAAGCCGATGCAACGGCAATATGTTCACCTTTCCATAGATGTTGAAACCGCGACCCGTGTCGGCAAAAGACGCGATCCGGAGCCGGTCATCTTGAAAATAGATACGGAAGCCGCACAAAAGGCGGGCATCCAGTTCTATATCGGAAATGATAAGGTTTGGCTTTGCAACAGGGTGCCGAAGGAATGTATTACGGTGTAATTATTTGATAGGAAGAAGTTCTGCCAACGTCTTTTGAGCCTCACCAAACGCACCATAGTTCTCCATCACGGACCTTACATCCAGCAAAATTCCCGCAATTCGGTGGTAAGGACGGTAATCGACTTCGCCCGGCCTTGCATCAAGATTCTTCCAGTTCCCATGACAGTGGCCTATAAAGCGCATCTTGCAAGGACGCGTTTCAAAGCCGTCGTCCGGCGGTAATTGAGAGTTGTCGGCATCGAAACAATACGGCAGTAGGAACGCATTGTAAATAGGCTTGGGCTGAGTGTCATTCTGGAGCGAAGCCGAAGGCGTAGCGATAGAATCCACTCCTAAAATCTTTTTCCAATGTGTTTCCACATACTCCGCATAAGCAATTTGCTTGCAAATTGAACCGGAAGAAGGCAAATCTGATGCAGAACCAGTCACGCCAAACTTATAGTATTTAGCATCCAGAACATAAAGACGATTGCCTTCCTCATCCCACATAATCGTATCGGGACGCATTGCATAATTGGGATTTTCGTATCCGCGGGCTCCAGAACTCAGATCCCATTCACAATGCGGATTAAATTTATCCTTGGCAACTCCCTGCGGCAACTTCCCGAAAATCTTATCCACCATCGCTTCCCAAACGGGGGCGAACTTCTTAACTCCGAAATAGAATTCATTCGCAATCTTTCCGTCTTCGGTTTTGTGCCCCGCAAGGAACTCCACAATTCGGGCCAAGTCGGCGAGCAAGCGTAAATCACGGTCGTTAAACGTTTTCGCAAGCTTGGAATGAATTGCGTTACAGAACAGGTCATAATCAAAATCCAACTGAGGCTCTTCGGACGGATCTATGCCAAACAAAAATCCGAGTTTCGCAAGAGCGTCATGAACGCAGAACTTGTGGACCTGCGTAATGAGCGTATCTTCGTTATAACTGACTTTACGGGCGATAAAATCCAGGTATACTAGATTTTGGGCATCTTCGGTAATGACAGGTTGCACAGCCTTGATTGTCCGTCCCCAATTGATCTTCCCGTTTGCGCCCTTTTTGTACAGAATTTCCTTTTCGTCAAGGTAGCCGAAATCAAGAAAGTTCCGGATAACATTCAAGTACGAAACC
>OCVV012826028.1_pt1 | contig 32714 bp, 32 predicted proteins | sample 1539721 | NCBI WGS metagenome assembly OCVV01 (sample SAMN02144230, study PRJEB22623) | gut metagenome | biome: sheep rumen | host: Ovis aries | place: New Zealand | reverse complement strand
ATAAAGTAACCGAATAAGTGCCGGCCACTCATAGCGCCGGGTGGCCACTCTCAACGCACCAGCGGCCACTCGGCGGCGCAAAATGCACGCGTACGCGGTTCCTCTGCCGTATTTGCCGTCCAGCATGTCCTGCTGTTCTCTGGTAAGTTTCATGGCTCATCCTTTCCGTGGCAGGAAAGAATAAAAAAAGGCGCCGGCTTCTCATTCGAAACCGGCGTCTCTGCCGAAGGGCACACGTAAGAAATTCTTCCCGCGCCACTCACTGTTTGATTAAACGCAATCATAAATGGTCTCCCTGTTTTTGTAAAGTGGTTTTTTTATAAAAATCATAAAAATTCATTCCTGACAGTCGCTGCTTATGCTTGCAAAAACATTCATTTCACAGTAGTCTTTCGTTGTATATTCATTACAGTTACGTGGTTCGTAATCAATCCATTCAGCCGGGCAGGATATACGCAGAGGGTACAGAATATGGCAAAACAAAAGGAATGCAAATCCATGGAAGAACTCACACAGCTGATGCTGCAGATTTCCGAGGCTTCTCCGGTTTACAGAAGAATTGCGGCTTACATTGAGCAGGAATACATGCAGGTCATCTTCATGACAGCGGAAAATCTTGCGGAAGTGCTTGGCGTCAGTCAGGGCAGCGTTTCCAAGTTCTGTATCGCGATGGGCTACCGCGGATATTCGGATTTCCTGCGGAGTCTGCAGCGCCTTGTCTCCCGCGATTTTTCCGCGCCGAGGCGCTATCATTACACTGCCGCGAGTCAGCATCATACCGAGGACGTGATTGCGAAGGAAATTCTGAACATCCGCTCTCTGAAAGAAATCACCGCCCTTCCGGAATATGAAAAGCTGGTGGATTGCGTTGCCGGCAAACAGGAACTGATTCTGTTATCGGCGCGGATGAGCGCGACGCTTCTCCCCTATACTAAATATATTCTGGACAAGCTGCGGGATAACGTCTTTCTCGTAACACCCGGCTCCGACTGGGATCTTGCCAGTTTTCACCATCATCCCGAAACGACCGGCATTATCGCGGTCGGTCTTCCCCGATATCCCCGGGTGCTCACAGAGAAAATGGCAGAACTGAAAAAGGCGGGATTTTACATTCACGCTGTAACGGACAGCCGCTTCTCTCCGCTTTGCGCGCAATCGGACAATGTCGTGCTCATTCCGACAACCGTAGCCTCGATCTTCGACATTTACAGCACGCCGATTATGTTTTTAAACCTTCTTGTCTCGGATGCTGCCAGAAAAATGCCGGGACTTGAAGAGCGGCTCGCAAAGATCGAACAGCTCGAAAAGGAAGAAAATGCCTATATCGGTTAATGTGGCAGTTGACACGTGCGGCAGATCGTGCTATATCTTTCAGATATCAGACAAAGATGTCAGGAGGCGCAATACCTTCTGACATTTTTTGTTACTCTTTTGGTAATGAAATCATTATATATGTGTTCTTTGGAATGAATACATAATCACGCAGTTGCAATACAGGAGGACCCGGATATGGTCACGTTCGTTTAAACTCCAGAGGAAGGAGGCAATCTATGGGAGAACGTGTACTGGTCAACGGCACCCGGCTGCTGGACAATCTGTCCGCGATGTCCGTGTTCGGCATCAATCCGCACGGCGGCATAGACAGAGCGTTCGCGCAGGAATCTGACCGGCAGGTACGGGCATGGTTACTTGAAATGTGGGCCAGAATGGGACTCGAAACCGGAACGGATGCTATCGCGAATCTGTGGGGCAAAAAGCACGGGTCGGAAAATCTCGCGCCGATTGTTTTCGGATCGCACCACGACGCGGTTCCGGACGGCGGCAAATATGATGGCGCCATGGGCGTTATCATCGCGACCGAGATCATGCAGACCATTTTGGAAAAACACATCCAGACAAGGCACCCTTTAGCTGTTGTTTCCTTTACCGCAGAAGAGCCGAACGCATTTAATCTTTCGACGCTCGGCAGCAAGGTTCTCTGCGGCCGGCTGTCCAAGGACGATCTGCTCTCAAGGACAGACAGAACCGGAAAGGTGCGGCTCGAAGACGCGGTGAAAGAACTTGGCGGCAATCTGCATCATCTGGATGAAGCAAGGCTGCACTCCGGCGACATCGCAGCTTTTCTGGAAGCGCACAATGAACTCGGAAGACAGCTGGAAATCAGGGATCTTTCCATCGGCGCAGCCGCTTCCATTACCGGCATTTACCGGGAAAAGATTACCGTGAAAGGAGAATCCAATCATGCGGGCACGACAATGATGCAGGATAGAAAAGACGCGTTCCTTTCGCTTTCCGAAATCGCGGCAGCTCTGGAGCGCGGCGCTCTGCAAAGAAATTCTCCGGAAGTCACCGCAACCATGGGATATGTGAATCTTCATCCGAATGAAGCCAATATTATCCCGGGCAGTGCCGAGGGCATCATTGATATCCGTACCTCGAACGACGAGGACCTGCAGTTCGTTCTGGGCTTTGTCGAGGAAGCCGCCGAAAAGGCCCGCAGCAGGCGGGGCGTTCAGGTCCTGCGGGAGTGCCTTCTCGATCAGAAAGCGCAGCCGCTCGATCCGTTCGTCCGGGAAGCCATTCTGCATGGAATGGCAGCCGAAGGAGAACCCGAAGTCACGCTGACCAGCATGGCCGGACACGACGCGGCAAACATGCAGCGGATTGCTCCTTCCGGAATGATCTTTGTACGGAGCGTCGGCGGGTACGGTCACTGCCGCCGCGAGTACTGCAGGCCGGAGGACATTGTAAAAGCGGCAAATGCCATGCTCTTTGCCGTTCTGGAACTGGATCAGAGCATGGACGCAGTTAAGCCGCAGCCTGCTGAAACGGCTGCAGCAGTCAATTGGGAGGCAGCATCATGAATGAGAACTATATGACTTTCACACTGGACGATGAGCTTCCGGAAATGCCGGCATTTGAGGAAGGCATCCGAAGAGCCCCCTCCAGAGGCTTTCGTCTGAGCGAGGCACAGACCGAAACCGCCCTGAAAAACGCGCTCCGCTATATTCCCCCGAAGTATCATAAGCAGCTGATCCCGGAGTTTCTGAATGAGCTCTATACAAGAGGCAGAATCTACGGCTACCGCTTCCGCCCGGCGGGAAGAATCTACGGAAAGCCCATTGATGAGTACAAAGGCAAGTGCATCGAGGGCAAAGCCTTTCAGGTCATGATCGACAACAACCTTGACTTTGAAGTCGCGCTGTACCCCTACGAGCTGGTCACCTACGGCGAAACCGGAAGTGTATGCCAGAACTGGATGCAGTACCGTCTGATCAAGAAATATCTCGAGAATCTGACCGAAGATACCACGCTTGTCATCGAGAGCGGCCATCCGGTAGGTCTGTTCAAATCAAGGCCCGAGGCACCGCGTGTCACGATCACCAACGCTCTGATGGTCGGTGAGTTTGACAACCTCTCCGACTGGGAAATCGCCGAAGAAATGGGCGTTGCGAACTACGGGCAGATGACTGCCGGCGGCTGGATGTACATCGGACCGCAGGGCATCGTGCACGGCACTTACAACACCCTGCTGAACGCCGGCAGACTCAAGCTCGGCATTCCCAAGGACGGCAACCTCTCCGGCCGCCTTTTTATCTCTTCGGGACTTGGCGGCATGAGCGGCGCGCAGCCCAAAGCCATCGAAATTGCGGGCGGCGTCGGCATTATCGCCGAGGTTGATTTCTCGAGAATCGAGACTAGGCTCCGTCAGGGCTGGGTCAGCGAGTGGTCGGATGACCTTGCGGTTTGTTTTGCCTCCGCGGCGAAATATCAGAGCGCCGGAAAGCCGCGCTCCATCGCCTATTACGGCAATATCGTGGATCTCTTGCAGTACGCCGCAGACCATGAGATTCATGTGGATCTGTGCTCTGACCAGACTTCCTGCCACGCGGCCTATGAAGGCGGGTACTGTCCGCAGGGCATCACATTCGACGAGCGTACAAAACTCCTGTCCGAAGATCCGGATAAGTACCGGGAGCTCGTGGACCGGTCCCTTCGGAAACACTTTTCCCTTGTCATGGCGCTGGTGCATAAGGGAACCTACTTTTTCGATTACGGCAACTCGTTCCTGAAGGCGGTCTATGATGCCGGCGAGAAGGAGATCTCCAAAAACGGCGTAGACGACAAAGACGGCTTTATCCTGCCCTCCTATGTTGAAGACATCATGGGGCCGCAGCTGTTCGATTACGGCTACGGGCCGTTCCGCTGGGTCTGCCTGTCCGGGAAGGACGAAGATCTCGTCAAAACAGACCACGCCGCCATGAGCTGCATCGATGTGAACCGGCGCTATCAGGACCGCGACAATTATAACTGGATCAAAGAGGCCGAGAACAATCATCTCGTCGTCGGTACGAAAGCCCGGATTCTCTATCAGGATGCGGAAGGCAGGGTTGCAATCGCTCTCAAGTTCAACGAAATGGTTCGCAACGGCGAGATCGGGCCTGTCATGATGGGCAGAGATCACCACGATGTTTCCGGCACAGACTCTCCGTTCCGCGAAACTTCCAATATAAAGGATGGCAGCAATGTCATGGCAGATATGGCCGTGCAATGCTATGTCGGCAACGCAGCCCGCGGCATGAGTCTGGTTGCGCTTCATAACGGCGGCGGCGTAGGCATCGGAAAAGCCATCAACGGCGGCTTCGGACTTGTTCTGGACGGTTCCGGACGCGTCGATGAAGTCATAAAGAGCGGACTTCTGTGGGATGTCATGGGCGGCGTTGCCAGAAGAAACTGGGCACGCAATGAACATTCGATGGAAACAGCGATCGCTTACAACAAAAAGTATGAGGGTGAAAGCCAGATCACAATTCCGTATCTTGCGGACAGTGAAATGGTACATGAAGCAGTCAGGCAGCACTTTGCGTAACCGGCGCCTGAAGGAAGCGGTGATCTTATGAAACTACTGATACCGGAGCTGCTCTTTGAAGACGGCGGATTCAGACGCGGCGGCGCCGTCCTGATTGACGGCGATACTATAAAAGACATCGGTTCTTCCGATACGCTGCGTCAAAGCTATCCTGCCGCGGAGGTCATGGAACTTCCGCGGCAGGCGCTGGTCCCCGGCACTGTCAACGCACACAGCCACTGTTTTCAGATCCTTCTTCGCGGCATCGCCGCCGACCGTCCGTTTCTCGAGTGGCGGGACCGGTCTCTCTATCATTATTCTCCCCGCATGACTCTCGAGGACATCTATAACGGCGCGCTGTTTGCTTTTGCGGAAATGATGAAGCGCGGGGTAACCGCAGTCGGTGAATTCTTCTATCTGCATACGTATGGAACGGAAAGCGATGAAGCTGTCATCGCGGCAGCAAAGGATCTGGGCCTTCGGATCTGCCTTGCGCGCACGATGTATGACTGGGACGGAGCGCCCGCAGGATATGTGGAAAACATTGCCGCCGCGGTGGAAAATACCAGACGATTGCACAGCAAGTATCTGCGTGATCCGATGGTGCGCGTTATTCCGGCTCCGCATTCGCTGCACGCGGCATCGACCGAAATGATACTCTCAGGGCACGAACTTGCCGCGGAGCTTGGCACCAGAATGCATATGCATGTCGCCGAAGAGCCGTTTGAGGTCGAGCAGGTCCGCAAGGAACATGACGGGATGACACCTCTTCAATATCTGAATTCTCTCGGCGTCGTCGATGATTCTCTGGTGATTATCCACGGGGTATATCTCACGCCGGAGGAAATCCGCATACTCGGAGAAAAAGGCGCGGGTCTTATCTACTGTCCTTCCAGCAACATGTTTCTGGCAGATGGCATCACCGACATCCCTTCTATGATGCAGGCCGGCGTTCCGATCGCTCTTGGCGCCGACGGCGCCTGCGGCAACAACCGCATCAGCGTTTTCGAGGAAATGCGGATGTGCTCCCTGCTGCAGAAGGCTAAAACCTGCAATGCGCTGTGCGTCAACTACCACGATACGTTCCGGATGGGCACGGATACCGGCGCGAGGCTTCTCGGCTTCCCCGCCGGCAGAATGGAGAAAGGCTGCCTGGCCGATTTTACCGGCATTGATCTGGACGATTTCTCGATGATGCCTGTCAGTGACTCTCTCGAGCAGGTTCTTCCGAACGTCGTTTATTCCATGGAGCCGACAGCTGTCCGGACCGTCATCGTCGGCGGCCGCGTAACCGTAAAAGACGGCATTCTGCAGACCTTCGATGAACAGGTCATCCGGGAGCGGGTTGCGGATACAATGCGAAGACTCGGCTGAGCGGCGGACAGACGTCGCCCGTAAACGCGGAGGAAGATCAATATGGCTGAAATCACAATTCTCACACACATTGCGGAACTTGTAACGCCTCTTGGAAAAGCGGCCCGCCGCGGTAAAGATATGAATGAAATCCGGATTCTCCATGATGCCGCAGTTGTTATACAGGACGGAATCATCACAGACGTTGGAGATACCGCCGGCGTTCTCTCCCGCGCCAAAACAAGCCGCGCCGCCATCCGCGATCTCTCCGGCCATGCGCTCGTTCCGGGCTTTGTGGACTCGCACACCCATTTTCTGTTCGGCGGGTTCCGTCCGGAGGAATTCATGCTCCGCCTGCAGGGTGCTTCCTATCTGGAAATTCATAAATCCGGCGGCGGAATCGAAAACACCGTCCGCAGCACAAGGGCAGAGACCGCGGATCAGATGCTGCGCGACGGGAAGGAACGGCTCTCTGACGCCCTTTCGATGGGCGTGACATCCATGGAAGGCAAGAGCGGCTACGGGCTGGACAAAACTACAGAGCTGACAATGCTGCAGGTCATGCGGCAGCTGAATCAGATCCAGCCCGTCGAAGTGACGCCGACCTATCTTGGCGGTCACTCCATTCCCGCGGAATACAAAGGACGCGCGGATGAATACATCTCCTTCATGATTACGTCGATGCTTCCTCTGATTAAAGAGCAGAAGCTTGCGGAGTTTGTCGATATCTTTTGTGAAGACGGTGTTTTTACGGCAAAACAATCGGAAACGCTGCTCCGCGCAGCTTCCTCTCTGGGCTTTGGCACCAAAATCCACGCCGACGAAATCATGTCCACCGGCGGAGCGGAGCTCGCGGCCAGGGTTCCTTGTACTTCTGCGGATCATCTGCTGATGATCTCGAAGCAGGGTATCCGGGATCTTGCCTCATCCGCTGCGATCGCGACGCTCCTTCCCTGCACGGCTTTCTGCCTCGCAAAGCCTTACGCGCCTGCGAGAAAGCTGATCGACGCGGGCTGCGCGGTTTCTCTTGCAAGTGATTATAATCCGGGCAGCTGTTATACCAATTCGATACCGCTCTTGTTCGCGCTTGCCGTCATTCACATGGGCATGACACTGCCGGAGACACTGACAGCTCTTACGCTGAACGGTGCCGCAGCCATTGGACGCGCGGATAAAATCGGGAGCATCGAGCCCGGCAAACAGGCGGATCTTGTTGTTCTGAAACATCCGTCCTATACGTTTCTCGTTTACAACACCGCGAAAAATCAGGTGATAGAAGTGATAAAGAAAGGGAAAAGCGTATATAAGAAATGACGATCCGGATCATACTGAAGAGCATGCAAAAGACAGCAAACTGGTCCGGCGGAACGACGACGGAGCTTTTCATCTATCCGCCAGACGCTTCTTATGAAAGAAGAGAATTTCTGTTCCGTATCAGCACCGCGCTGTGTACACAGGCAGAATCGACATTTACAAATCTGCCCGGCACAAGGCGGATTTTGATGCCGCTCGATGGAAATCTCAGACTGCGGCACGAGGGCCGGCCGCCGGTTGATCTTGCGCCCGGCATGTGCGATGTCTTTTCCGGCGAGGAAACAACCTGTTCCTACGGTTCCTGCCGGGACTTCAATCTGATGCTTCGCGGCGCGGCGCAGGGCAGCATGAGCTATAAACGGCTCCGGGCAGGCGAGCGCATGTTCATTTCTGCTCCTGCCTTCACCGGATTGTATCTGTGGAAAGGAGAAGTAGTCTTGAAGGATACCGCAGCCGCTTCTCGTCCGCTGTCGATGCAGGCCGGCGATTTCGCACTGCTGGCTTATGGAACAGACGCTGCGGATAATTCCTCCTGCAGCGTCTGCATCACCGCTGAGATGGATGCAGTTCTTGCGGCGGTGTATATATGGGGAATATGACAAAACTTTCATCCTATTCGTCCAGCATCAAAGTCCGTTCACAGGCTTCTTCCAGAGCGGCAGCGCCCGCCCATAAATTAAAGGAGAACCAGGACGAATATGGTTTTCCTTCCGAATCTCTTTGAACGACCAGACCATCGCTCGGACACCAGCGCTCGGACATGACACCGTAAGCTCCGTATCCTGTTTTGTCCGGATACAGTTCCAATGTCTGAAAAAGCCAGGCTACGCTGTCTTCGGCGCGTTGTCTGTAGTAATTATCACCGATCTGTTTTGCCAGATAATACAAGTCTGAATCAACAATCACCCCCATCGGATGAATGTGCGGATTGGAGACACTTGTGACAGAACCGCCGCAACTGTTCCATCCATCATTTAACGGTCTGAAATCCGGCTTGGTTCTGTAGCCGTAGCGCCAAAGCATTTCATAATCTGCGCCGTCTTTCAATGCAGTCAGATATTCCTGCTTTCCCGTATATTCGTGGAGAAGTCTTGCTCCGCGAATGTAGGCAAGATTGCCTTCCTGATCCACAGCTTTCCACGTATCCATTGGCGTACCATATACATGCAGTGCCCTGACCTGTGTCCCGTAATACTTTAGTGCCTTGTCCGCAGCCTCCTGGTACTTTCTTTTCCCGGTCAGGTGATACAGATATGCTGCGCATGGGATGAACCAGCAGCCTGCAAAACCGTCCCAGTCCGCAACTTCTTTTCTGTCGCTTCTGTAAGTGTAACCGAATGCCCCATCACAGCGCTGCAGCGCTATCACTGTATCCATCACTTTCACTGCGGTATCCAGCCACTGCGAAGGAGACGTAAGATTATGATCCTGTAGAAACGCGATAGTCTTCAGCATATAATGGAGGGCGCTTCCAACATTATAACTGCAGTGCACATCTTTCGCGAGTCCAAAGCCGGACCACCATCCGTTCAGCCGGCTTCCACTCTCGTCTATCGGCTTTACCAGATCGTAAAGTAATCCTGATCTTTCATTGTAGGAAGCAGCAATTCTGTTAAATATTCCAGCTCCATCCAAAGCCGAACCGAAGATCTTTTCTTTTGACATCCCCTGCAGTTTCAAAATGTATTCAGCTACAGTCAGTGGATATCCCAGTACACCGCCGCCCGTCCAGCCAATTTCCAGAACCTGCCTCCATGGCTTGAGACAGGTATCTGCCGGCGGAAGGCAGTTTTCATTTGTGTATTCCTGAAAATTATCCGACCAGTTAATTCTTGTAAATGCCTCGGTGATTCCGCGGACAGCTTCCAGCGGTTTCTTTCGGGCTGCCGGCTTTTCCCGGCGGTCTTCATATTCTCTGCGGATGATTCTGTGTATAGATCTTCTTCCCTCATCGGCTTCTTTGGCAAAATAGATCCTTCCTTCAGCCGAAGCCCTGCAGGCAGCCTGCCAGGTAGATGATCCGGGATTTCTTTTATTAATAAAGGAAAACGGATCGTTCGTATACCCGAGTGTCACACCAAAACCGTCCGGCAAAGAGACAAATACACCATTATGAAGCAGCCTTCCCGTATCATACAAAACAGACGCATCCGCACCTCTGGCCGCACCGGGATTTCCATTCGTAAATCCCTTATCTATCACTTCATTCAGTAAAGGACCGGTTTGTTCTTTTCCGAAAAGCACCGGCTCTTCTGCCATCGCGTATGGATCGATCGAAACTGCAAGTGTGCCAAAAGTCCCACAGACAGCAGAGATCGGCATTGGCGCCCTATCCGCCCTGAATTCCCAGTACGGGCTGTTGAACAGGTCTTTTCCTTCCGCTGTCAGATGAGGAAATTCACCCGGATGCGTTGTGGCTGCGTTATTATCTCCAAAAATATTGGCCGGAATCACATGATAAATCCTGCCTACCGGAGCATGAAGATATAGCCGGACCTGCGTCGGAATCCGGCTATTGACATATATACGGAAAGGACGATAACAAAGGTTTTCCTCCTCCACTGCTTCGCCGATTTCCAGAAACTGATTTTCATCATGAACTGCAATCCAACCGGAAGAACCATTGCCGGCTCGCTCCCGGATCTGCAGATCTGCCTCCAGAGAAATCCCTTGCAGAAAAATTTTCATAATCTTCCTCAATTCTTCATGCCGCTCGTTGCAATACCCTCTACGAAATACTTCTGGCAGGCAAAGAACAGCAGCATTACAGGGATGACTGCCACAAACGCCATCGCCATGACTTTGCCCCAGTCCGCAACCGACTCCGAATCCAGCGATAGCCGTAACGCAAGGGAGATCGGATATTTCTTCACACTGTTGACAAAGATCAATGCATTGAAATAATCGTTATAAGTCCATAAAAACTGGAACAAACCGGCAGAAAATATTGCCGGCTTCATAAGCGGAAGCAGGATCGCGGTCAGTGTTTTAAATGTGCCGCAGCCGTCAATATACGCAGATTCATCCAGATCTTTCGGTACACTCCGTAAAAACTGAATCAGCATATACGGGAAGAACGAATTACAGCAAAGCAGCGCCGGTGCATAAAAAGGCATATAACTGTCTACCCAGTGGAACTGATTGTACAGCATATACCGCGGAACAATGACAACTGTGTTGGGAAGCATCATCATTGCAATAAGTGCTGTCATCAACAGCTTTTTGTGTGGAAAGTTAAATCTTGTAAACCCATATGCAACTAAAGTTGATGAAATTACCGTGAAAAGAGTCGTCGGAATTACCATCAAAAAGGTGTTCACAAAGAACTTGGTGTAGGTATATCCTGCGCTTCCCTTCCATCCTTTAATGTAGTTTTCAGGATGCCACTCTTTCGGAAGCAGCGCTGTAGATCCGAAAATCTCATTATTCGATTTGAACGAAGCAAAAAACATCCAGATAATCGGATACAAAAGTATAAGACCGATAATCACTATAATCAGGTAGGTAAAGAAGCCTGCCTTCTCCTGTGTTGGTACATCCGGATTTTCTTTGTTATTATTTCTATGGAATATATTTGCCATTGTGTTCTTCCCCTCTTACGTCTCATCCGCATAATGAACCCAGAATTTGCTTGTGCCAAACAGCACCAGCGTGAATAGAAGAATGATCGTGAACTCGACCCATGAAATTGCACTGGCATATCCCATCTTGAAATAGCTGAACCCCTGCTTGTAGAGAAGGATTCCCAATACATTCGTTGCCTTTCTGGGGCCGCCGTTTGTAATTGTGTACGGCGTTGTGAAATTTTGCAGTTCCTGAATCATCTGATTCAGCAGTGCAAAAAACAAAATCGGACTGATTTGCGGCAGTGTGATATGGAAAAACTCAACAAATTTATTTGCGCCGTCTATATCCGCTGCTTCATATAACTCCTTGGGAACATTTTTCAGCGCAGCCAGCAGCATAACCATGGAAGATCCGAACTGCCAGACTTCAAGCGCGGTAATTGTAGGCAAAGCCAGCCTGGGACTTCCGAGGAATGTAACATTTTTCAGGCCAAGATGCGAAAGCGCTGTCACAATAATACCGTTATCCATAAACATAAGACGCCATAGAAGCGCGACTGCGATCGAGCCGCCAAACAGGGATGGTATATAGTAGACGGTTCGAATCAAATTGATTCCACGGATATTTCTGTTCAGGAACATTGCAACAAGAAGCGCCAGAATCACTTTTCCGGGAACCGTGTACAAAGCAAAAAGTATGGTAACCTTCAAAGAATTCCAGAAGTCACGGTCTTTCGTCATGAGCTGAACATAATTCCCAAGACCGACAAAATTCATCTTTCCGCCTACAGTGTAATCATTGAACGAATAGATAAATGACATAATAAACGGATACAGCTGCAATGCGAAAAATCCAAGAAGCCACGGCAGAATATACAGGTACGCCTTGTAATCTCTTTTTGAATAATGCTGTTTCATCCGTATGGAATCGGTTTCTTTCATATGATCTAACCTCTTTCTATAAAAAATCCTTCGTGCCTGTATGGCACGGAGGATTTTTCAGGCAATATTCTGTCGAAGTTACTTTGCAAGGCTGCTGAACTGGTCAAGTACATCAGCGGCTGCATCTTCCGGCGTCATCTGACCATAACCGACTGCTTCCACAGCGTCATAGACAATAGTTTTGGCTTCATCGGAAGAAGCAATCTTATCATTCGGCGTACCGCCGATCGCGGTAGCGATATCTGCCGCATCAACAACAACCTTGCTCAGCGTGCCGTTCTCTTCACAGATTTTACGAGCCTGTTCTGTGGGCGGTACGGAACGGGTTGCTCCCAGAGTTTCTTCCGCCGTTTTGTCATTGAAAAAGTAGTTCAGGAACGCTGCCGCTGTCTCCGGATGCTTGCAGCTCTTCGTCACTGCAAGAAGCTGCGGCGTATTGGAAGCAAAGCCGCCGTCCTTCGCGCCTTTCATAACCGGCAGTGTCGCCGCAACATAATTGCCGTCCGGATATCCTGCCGCCATAACATCCATTGTGGAAATAAAGCATAGTGCGCCAACATATTTGCCGGCAAGCCAGTTTGCGTCAGACTGAAGGTCATCCGCAATATAGGAAGCAGTGTAAGATGCCGGAGCAATAACGTTGTTGTCATAAAGATCCTTGATATACTTGAAAATCTTCGTCAGGCTCTCCTGAGACAGAACCAGCTTTCCGTTTTCATCAAAAACAGCACCGTCATACTGTTTTGCCAAAGGATATACAAAAAGGTTGGTCAGATACTCTTTGTTTGCGCAGAACAGATATGTCTCCGGATCTGCTTCATGTACCTTCTTGCCATACTCTATCCAGTCTTCCCAGGTGATATCCTTCTTTTGAAGATCAATTCCGAATTTGTCCGCCAGATCCTTGTTAACGATGATGGCAGGTCCCGCAATACCGGTAGGCAGGCCAAGCTGCTTACCATCATAATTTCCATTGATCTGCAGGCCAATGTAATTTGCGTCAAACAGCGACGTATCCGCTCCGTATTCCTTCAAGTCATAAAAATAGTCGCCGGAATTCACAAACGTAGGCATTCTCTCGGGATCAACCTGAACAATATCCGGTGCTGTTCCGGAAGCCAACTGCGTGGCGAGCTTGTCATGATACCCATCGGATGAGCCGGGTTCCGCTTCGATTGTTACTTCCGGATGTGCAGCCGTAAACTGATCAATAACTTTCTGCGTTGCCGCATTTCTTTCATCGCCGCCCCACCAGGCGAAACGGAGAGTTACCTTTTCACCTGTGCTGTCACTTCCGGATTCTGTAGCTGCCGCTGCTGCTTCCGCCGTGGTTGCAGCCGCGCTGCTGTCTGTGCTGCCTGCACTTCCACAGCCTGCAAGTGCCGCTGCTGTCATAGCAGCCGCCAAAACAACACTGAGTGCCTGTTTTTTCATATACCCCTCCCTATTTTCTGTGTTGAACTGAATCAGAAAAACTGTATGAGAAAAGTATATCTTCCACGTTTCCCCGGTAAAATGACGCGGCGTTTCGTTTTATCCTCATAAGTTACTCGGATTTGCGTATTGCCCACATTTTTTTGGATTTCTCCACATTAATTTGTCTGCTGCGGATGCTGCTCCGCATATCTCTTCATCTGTACCTCCGAAATTTCAAAAGATACAATCGTCCCCTGTCCCCGGATACTGATGATTTTTAAACCGGCTTCCTCGCCGAAATACAGTTTCAGCCGGTTGTTGACATTGGCAAGTCCGATATTGCGGACATTGAAAGTCTGCATATCCTTTCTGATCTTTTCAAGCTGCTCTGCGCTCATCCCGCTCCCGGTATCCATCACACGGAACAAAATATTGTGATTGGAAATTCTCCGGAAAACTGTTAATTTGATATATCCGTTTCTCTCACAATCACGGATACCATGAGAGATGCTGTTTTCAATGAGCGGCTGCAGCATCAACCGGAAAACAGGCAGTTCTTCGAGTCCTTCTTCCACCTCATAATAAATAATGAAATGTTCTCCAAAACGATATTTCTGAATCTCAATATATTTTTTCAGATATGCTATTTCATCCTTCAGCGCAATCGGCGTTGTCGCGTCTGCCAGCGCATATTTGAGAATATCCGCAAGATTTGAAGTCATCCGCGTAATCTGATTCTTTCTGCCGCCTGCTTTTTCAGCTTCAAAACCGATTATCTGCAGTGTATTGAATAAAAAGTGCGGATTGATCTGCGCCTGCAGTGCCGTCAGCGCTGCAACTTCCTGTGCGTGATGTTTTTCAAGCAATTCTCCTTCCAGCTTCTCATTGTTCAGATACAAGCGGATGATATTGCCAAGAATGAGTCCGTATTCATCATCGGTATGCGTATTATTGCTTTCTGCCGGATAGATTCCGTTTTCAGCATCTGCCAGGACTTTGATGACTGCTTCAATATTTCTGAAATTTCTTTTAGTCGTAATATAGGAAATCAGTAATACCGCAAGAACTACCGCGATTATCATCATGAGCATCATCGGTACGTAGCTTTTCTGCACCTGCAGCACATATTCAAACGGTATATATGATCGGATCATCAGATTATAATCTTCATTCTTAACAGCACATGTCAGATAATACTTTCCTCCCTCATTCACCCAGCGGCCGGCCTCTTCCTGCATCGTTTCCGGGGATGTGCCGGCTGATTCGAGATTTTTATCTCCTCTTCCCCATACAAAAAGTACTTCACCACGGCTGTTTATAAAGACGATACTCTGCATTTCATCAATTTCGATTGACCTGCGCAGCTGTTCTTTAAATCTGTCAAGATTCACCGTCATAATGACAGCACCGTGATAATACGGAAGCCGCTGATAAAGGACAAGCTTTTCACCTGTCTGTCCGGCAGTTTCGGGCAGCCGTTCCGCCATGGCTGCCTGCGACTGATCCATTCTCCGATACCCCTTGTACCACGCGGCTTCTTTATTTACCTTTTCTATTGTCTGATTGGATTTATAGCAGAAATCAATGCCGTCCAGATAAAGACGTACATTATCAATATATGGAAATGTTACTTGTATACTCTGCAGAGATGCATTAAGTGAACGCAGATTGATGGAATCCGCGTAGCGAATATTGTCACTGTCCATCAGAATCCGGCGAAGTGACAGAAGCATGTACGGGTTATTGGCGAACTGGGAATTCTGTTGAAGAATTGCGGATAAGGACATTCCTATATTGGAATTTACTTCCTGCACCACTGTCATATTCCGTTCCCTGGCATTGCCAAGGACCATTCGGAGTGTCAACAAGCTGGTCAGTACGATAGCCAGCACAACCGGAACCATAAATAATATCAGATACTCACGGAAACGTTTGATTAAGAATCTCTTTTCCTGCACTGCTGTTCCCCGCTTCACTGCTGCACATTCTTCCCGTTTCTGTATTCGGCAGGCGTGATTCCGTAATAATTCTTAAACGCTCTGGAAAAGCTCTTGGGATTGTCATAACCGATATGATACGCGATATCGTAACTCTTATAATGAATATCCCGCAGAAGTTCTTTGGCCTTTTCCATTCTCGTTTCCAGAAGCAGATCGGAAAATTTTACACCGCACTTCTCCTTCAGAATACTTGACAAATATGCCGGAGACAGACTGACCTGAACAGCTGCTTCTTCAAGGCTTGCGCTTTTATAATTGTCCCTCAGATAATCCCGGACAATCCGGAATATTTTATCGTAGTAATTCTGCGGTTCGTCATCCGGCTTATTCCCGCGCTTTTCGTCAAGCTTTGCCTTAATCTTTCCAAAACATTCGAGAATATCACTGCTCTTCATCGGCTTCAGAATATAATCTGTCACTCCGAACTGAATCGCAGAACGCATATATTCAAAGTTCTGATGGCTGGAAAGAAATACCACGATAATTTCATTATTGATCTTCATGATCTCCTGACAAAGTTCAAGACCGCTTAGCCCCGGCATCTCGATATCTGACAGGAGAACATCAAACGGATGACTTTCCGCATATAGAATTGCAGCCCGCGGATCTGTAAAATATGCCGCATGGAATCCAATACTCTCCCATGGAAAGAGATCCGCAATCCCCTCCGCTATCTGCTTCTCGTCATCGACAATCACAACCTGATACATCTGCGCCATCCTCTTCGCAGTCACACGCCTAGATAACAATGAAATCCGCCGTCAACCGGAATTACCGTTCCCGTAACAAAACTGCTCGAAGGGTCCGCGAGAAATAAAACCGCGCTCGCAAGCTCCTCCGGCTTCCCGAATCGCCTCATTGGCGTCGCGGCAATGATCTTATTCGTTCTCGGCGTCGGCGTTCCGTCCGGGAAAAACTGCAGGTCATGATTCTGCGGCGTCTGGAAGAACCCCGGCGCGACCGCATTCACCCTGACACCGCTTTTCGCGAAATACGTTGCCGCCCACTCCGTAAAGTTTGTAACGGCAGCTTTCGCTCCGGCATACCCGGGAATTCTTGTCATCGGATGGTAAGCACCCATACTGGAAACATTGATAATATTCGCGTTGTCCTGTCCGATCAGGACTTCCCCGAAAATCTGCGTCGGAAGAATCGTGCCGTAAATATTCAGATCAAATTCCTGATGAATTTTCTCTGACGCAGTGGTAAAAAAGTTTCCCTCTTCTTTCGAATCTTCCGAATACTGGTCCTGCGGCACAGCTGCTCCTTTGAGCGCGCCGCCTGCGCAGTTCACCAGCATATTGATATGTCCGAACTGGGCAAGAATTTCTTCTCTGCAGCGCAGCATATCTTCTCTGCAAAGAACATCACCCTGAAAGACTGCGGCTTCTCTTCCCAGCGCACGAATATCCTTCATAACGCCTTCCGCGCTGCCTGTATTCCTGCAAATAATTGCGATATCCGCTCCTTCTCCCGCGAGCGCTCTCGCGAAAACTCCGCCGATAACGCCGTTGCCACCGGTGATCACGGCGGTCATGCCGTTTAATTTCTGATCGTGCATATCCTGCTCCTTCCCTGATTTATGCCTGTTTGTTATCCGAACTTACATATGCTTTGGTTGCGATATAGAAACCGATTACGCCTAATGCCCGTCACGCAAATATTCATTATACGCGGCATTCGCCTGCTCCGCCTCCTTCTTCTGTATCCAGCGCTCCCGGTCGCTCATGATCGCCAGCATTTCATCCGCGATTTCCTCCGCCGACCCCGGACCGGCCTCGTGCAGATAGGCGTTCATCCGCCGCATTGTTTTCTCCGAACCGAGATTGCGCGCGATGACCTGCCCGAACTCCTTTGGATAGCCCATCCGGACAATCGTGCTCACGAGTTCATGATATGCTTCCTTCCATGATTCCTGTGTGTACATGAACAGCCCTCCCCCTGATACACATCGCGCATTCAGTCCGCGCTCCGGCGTCCTTTTGTATCAATCACGCCGTATCCGGCGGAGCCTTTTCTCGCGGTCATGATGAAGATAGCGGCGGCAAGGACTCCGAGTGAAACAAACGGCGGCCAAAACAAAACCCCAGCAATCATTCCCGCCACTTTAATCAGAAGATCCGTCCTCAGAAATCTGCTGACAGCCCGCATATACTTCACGGTACTCTCCGGCGGATTATCCTTTTCGAGACTTTTGTAAATGAGCAGCAACATAACCGTAGTTGCGATGACGATCACGCCATAGAATCCCTGTACCACCCGGCTCGTAAAATACGTGGATACGAGACTTGTCGCGTAAGGGAATAACGACGAAAAAAACAACAGTCCTATACTCAGCCACACCGTCCGGCTCGAGATCTTCTCAATCACATGCCACGCGTTATGCAGGCTCGTCCACAGCGCCGCAAGCCACAGAAAAGAAAGCGCATAGGCCGCAAAATTGATTCGAAGCTCCCAGAACGCGGCAAGTGTCGGTGCCGCCGGTTTTTCCAGCTCCAGAACAAGAATTGTCATGACAATCGCGATCACCGCATCCATGAACGCGCCCAGCCGTTCTTTACTCATATGTCCATCCTCCGTTCATCTGTATGTTCTTGTTCTGCCGATTTTCCGGCGCTTCCGGTTCCGCCGGCCTTCCCGATCTTTCTCGAAAAGTCGCACAGTGTCCAGGCGATCGCCATGCCCGCGGCAATCGCAAGCGCGTAAAGAAATGTCTCCGTTCCATAGCGCTGCGCCTGCTCCGGCTCATTCTGTACCAGCGCATCAATGCAATAATACAGCGTTCTTCCGGGGACCAGCGGTATCACAGCCGTCAGGAAAAACAACGTCGACGGCACATGACACACCCTCGCCAGCACTTCCGCGAAGATTGCGGTCGCAAAAGAAGCGGCGAGCGTTGGCAGAAAGACGCCCTCCCAAACATACCTTGAACACAGAAGATAGACAAGCCATCCAAGAAAGCCGCCTGCCGCGACAAGCGGCAGATATTTTTTCCGGAGATTGAAGATCAGTCCGAAGCCGACGGAACCGGCTGCGCCGGAAAGGAGCTGTATGATCTGCTGTTTTTCCATCAGAAGATCCTCCCGAAAAGCAAAATAGCCGCAAGAAAGCCAATCGTCAGCACCGCGGCAAGAAGCAGTGCCTCGACAAAACGGACAATGCCGGAGAGCGTATCCCCGAGCAGCACATCCCGTATGCTGTTTGTAAAGGAGGCGCCCGGAATCAGCAGCATAATGTCGCCGATCATGATTTTGGCCATCTGCAGGGAAGGAAACACGCCGTGCAAAATGCAGATCATAATTCCCGAAAAGAAAGAGCATAAAAACTGCAGTACGACCGAATTCATGCAAAACGGCCCCACGCAGATCTGCATCCAGAAAAGGAAAGCTCCGACAACGCCCGCTGCCAGCGCATCCAAAAGATTTCCGGTAAAGAAAAGACAAAACGCTGCCGAAGCAAGGATATATCCGAGAAACTGTCCCCGTCTTTGCGCGCCTGTACCCGCAATAGCACTGGTCCGCTGCCGCAGCTGCTGCGCCGGGATCGGTCGGACGCACACTTCGCGCGAAAGTTCGTTCAGATCTTCCAGTTTTGTAAAGTCGTTTTCCACCGGTTTCCTGATTCTTCTGGTCCGGGTCCGCGGATGCTCCTGCGGAAGTTCGAGCGTGATTACAATGCTTGAAGTAATAATGAAGACTTCGCAGTCACTCGCGCCGTACGCCTTCGCAATTCTCCGAAGCGTATCCTCGGCTCTATAGATTTCCGCACCGCTCCCGATCATGGCTTCTCCCATATCCAGAAGCGCGGACGAGGTTGTCCGTTTCCTGTTTCTTCCTTATTTCAATTACTTTGATTTCTGCCGCCTGCTGCGCCGATGCCATCGCTGACTCTCTCTTTTTCCGTTATGGACTAATTATAAGCCTTGCAATGCATCCGGTCGATGGTCAGAAAAAGCCGGCATCCTCTGCCGGCTTTTCATACGTATTCAATCAGGATTATTACAGCCGCAGCACATGATCAGCGGCTATTTGGCTCCGCAAACTCGTCTGTAAATCTCACCTGCTCCGCGCAGGCTTCTCCGACGCTCTCCAGCACCGGTGCAGTATCAGTCGAACCTGTTACCTCCACATCCCGCAGGATGACTTTCTCCGCGTTTCGGATAAGGATTCCCCGTCCGGCTACTTTTGGATAATTGTCCATCATCAGCGGAACAAGCGGCACCTGCTCCGAAACAGGCAGAAACGACGCCCGGATCTGTTCCATCCGGATCTCTCCGATCGGGTTTTCCGGAAGGCCTGCGGCCGCGACAAGCGACGCGTCCACATCCGTGCAGGTGATATTCCGGAAAAGCAGCGTTCCGATCTTCGGCGTCCATTCGTCCGCCGGATGGAAATTCTGATCCTGCACGTATGCAGTATGTCCGTCCGGATCGCAGAAGTAGAACATATTGATCGTAAACGGCATCGACACCTTCCGCATCCGGATATCCTGAAAAGTCAGCCCGGTGAGGACGGAGCTTTTACCGCGGCCGCGTCTTGTTTTGAGCCGGATGCCACGGTCCGTTCCGATAAAGAGGCACTTTGAAACAAAGACATCCCGTACGCCGCCCGCGATTTCCGATCCGATCGTGACAGAGCCGTGCCCCCGCTCGAAGAGACAGTTACGGATCACAATCCCGGTACAGGGCTTGAGATGATAGACAGCCATATAATACTTGCCGCTTTTAATCGCGATGCAATCGTCCCCCACGCTGATCCTGCTGCCCAGAAGCTGCACATTCCCGCAGCTCTCCGGATCGAAACCGTCCGTGTTCGGCGAATCCGGCGGATTGATGATCAAAAGATTCACAAATGTCAGATCCTCGCTGTAGCAGGGATGCACCGTCCATGACGGAGAATTTCTGATCGTAAGCCCCTGCACACGCACCCGCGCGCAGCGCTGCATATAGATCATATTCGGCCGCCATGCAATTCTCCGCTTTTTGGTGTTTTCCCACCAGTCGGCGTTCTGCGCGTTTCCGTCCAATACCCCCTCGCCGGTGATATCCGTATCCGTGACCCCGATCAGGGTAATCAGCGAGGCAAAACAATCCAGAGGATTCCCTTCCCACGTCCCGAGCGGCAGCTCGCCGGCCTCGTCGGTGCCGCGCGTCATGCCGGGGAGAACGGGGTAGGCGTTCCGGTCTGTTTTGCCGAGGAGAACCGCGCCCCGATCAAGATAAATCGTCTGATAGCTGCGGCAAAACAAAGGCCCCGTACAATACACCCCCGCCGGCACATAAACGGTTCCGTCCTTCGGGCAGGCCATGATCGCCGCCTGCAGGCAGGCTGTGTCATCGTTCTTTCCGTCCCCCTTCGCCCCGAAGCGGCGGACGTTCAAAAGGACGCTTTCTGTTCTGGTGCGGAAAGTAAGCCTTTCTCCGTCTTCTGCCGACACTGTATACTCCGTGTCCGGCAGGAGGTGATACAGCGAGAAGACATTGGCTCTGGTCTCCAGAACCTTTTCTCCGTTCAAAGTAACTGTAAATGGCAGCTCTCTTTCATATATATCCGGTATGTCCAGCTCGAAAGAAGCGCTTCTGGTAAAAGTTCCCGTTAATCTTAATTTCATATCCGCGTCATCCCGTCCCGCATGCGCTCCAGTTCCGTGTATGCCATCAGGAAAGGCGCCGTGCCCTTCGCGTCATTTGATACGACAGGCTCACTGAAGTAATAGCCGAGGGACCCGTCCCGGCTCGCCGGGTTTCCAAGGCCTGCGACCAGACAGATCCCGGAAAGTCCCGGTGTTCCGTCCTCGTTGGTAATCAGATGCTTTTTCACAATTCCGTCCATCGCGCGGACGCCGATCTCTTCGTAACGCTCCGGCAGATAGCCAAGCCTGACTCCCTTTAACGCGGCATAAGCAATCAGCGCGGTTCCGGAAGTCTCCAGATAGTTTCTCTGATCTTCAGGATGATCGATCACCTGATAAAACATGCCGCTCTCATCCTGCCAGGGAATCAGAGCGTCCATCAGCTCCTTCAGCATGGACTGCAGTGTCCTGTATTCATAATAAAGCTGCTCGTCCATTGCTTCCGCGGTGTCCACGAGCGCGCCGGCAAACCAGCCTTCCGCGCGGAGCCAGAAGTTCCTGCTGCAGCCGGTCTCCTGATCTGCCCATGACATCGACTTCGACGCGTCATAAGCATGATAATAAAGGCCTGTATCCGCGTCTCTCATGTGTTTCCTTACATTCACAAACTGCCGGAAGCTGTCCCCGCAGCCGCGCATTCCGTTGAACCGCGTTTCATAGGTCATATAGAAAGGCTGCGCCATGTACAGGCCGTCCAGCCAGACCTGATCCGGATAGATCTTCTTGTGCCAGAAGTTTCCCTCTTTTGTCCGCGGCTGGCTTTGCAGCTGCGCGCGGACATTTTCCACTGCCTTCCTGTACTTTTCTTTCCCGGTCAGCGTATAGAGCGAAATCAGATTTCGCGCGGGATTGATATTGTCCAGATTATAATCCTGCGCTTGATAGGTGCGGATCGTTCCGTCTTCCTTAACAAACCGGCTGCAGAAATTGTCCGCGAAGGCAAGATACTCTGTCTTTCCGCTCTGTTCATACATGGAAAGTATCGCGGTAATCATGCAGCCGTCGATATAATTCCAGCTGTTTGGTTTTCCGCTCCGGATAATTTCCTGATTCCACAGCGGCGCTTCCGCGGTTGACCCTTGCAGGAGATAGTCCAGATAGGACTCAATCTTCTTTTTAACCGCTGGTTCCATGGTGTTTTTCCTCCAATTGAATGGCAGCGATTTGCTGCTCCAGATACTCCCGGCAGGAAACCGCGTTCTCCGGTGTGGTGTTTTCCAGCATTGTCTGTATGCCGGGCTTGCATCTAAGCGCAAAGCGGAGAATCTTTTCATAATTCATTTCGCCCCTGCCGAAGCCTGCGGGTCTGATCGACTCTCCCGCCAGAACATAATCTTTCAGATGCAGAATGCAGACATCTTTTCCGAGAAGGTCGATTGCTTCTTCGATGACCTCGTCTGCATGGTCTGCATTTTCACGGTCCAGCAGGTTGACCGGGTCCAGAATAATCTGCAGGTTGGGAGAATTGATGGAATCCAGCACAACACGTGCTCTTTTCGCGTTCCATACGATATGCGAAATGACGGGTTCGATGGCGAGGAAAACGCCGAACTTTTCGGCTGTTTTGACGATAGGACGAAGATGCAGAAGAAAATGCTCTAATGCGATTTCACTCCTGCACGCTTCTTTGTCCGGTTTTCCGGCAGAGCCCGGCCAGCCGGTCTCCGTGCCTATAACGCCCATGCCAAGGAAGGCGGCAAAACGAAGATGCGCTATGTACCTTGTCTGGATATCCTGCATTGCCGCGCTGTCATGATTTCCAAGGTTCAGATAGCATCCCAGAACCGAAAGGTCGAGGTCCGCTTCCCGCAGTGCTTTTCGAATGAGCGCCGCGTACCCGGGTGTCAGCGCCGCGGGATCCGCGGTAAGCTCCGGGATTTTGGAAAGCGCCAGCTGCACACAGGTAAATCCCTGCGCACGCGCTTTTTGAAGTCTCTCTTCAAAGGAAAGAGAAGGGTCCGTGTCGTGGAGGCGAAGCCCCGGCTGTATATCGATTCGCATGTGTTACTCCTTACTGTATGCCGTGTCTTCCTCGCTGCAGCGGATCAGCGCGGCAACGGCTTCCTCGAAATCCGGGTCCCCGTCCTGTGACGCGGTATAATCCTCGTCCGCGGCCGCCGGCTCTTTCGGCATATAGGGAGCAAAGATATTCGTGAAAAACACCGCAAACAAATACGCCACCAGCCCGGCCGCAAAGTTCAGCGTGATAAAGTTAACTGCCGCGGAGAAGGCGACATTCAGATATACAAGGACCGACAATGTAAGCGCGATCAGAATTGTCTCCTTCAAATGATGAAAAGGCAGAATCAGCGCAAAGCGGATCGTAGCGCGCACCGGATTCACAAAACGGGACTGAATCGCGAACACATAGGAAAACGATATCCCATACAAAATGCAGGTTGCCAACGAAAGCGCCCACGGCAGATTCATCGTGCTCCCGTTTCCCTGCCGGTTCCAGTACACAAGGTCCAGCGCAAGCACCGCTCCGGCGCCCAGATAAAGCAGGAAGATCGCGGTGCTCTGCCGGAAGTTCTCACGGAAGGACCGGAAAAAGTTCTGCACCGGTGTCCCCTCATCCTTTAAAAGCTTCATCGAAGCATAGAGAAGCGCTGTCGTCGAAGCGCCGATTGTAAAAAGCGGCAGACTGCAGACCAGCCACAGGATATTCAGTACCCAGATGTAACTGAGTTTTACAAAAAAGCGGACAACCGGATTGTCCGGATGAAAAATGCCGTGCATTCGCCTCTCCTATCTAAAACTGTCCCGGTTTACACTCCTGCCATGCAGCGCTGTCCCGGCTGACGCTCTTCCCATGCACTGCAGTCGCGGCATCCCCCGCGGAAATACGGAATCAGCCTTTGACACCGCCTGCGGAAATGCCTTCCACAAACTGATTCTGCGCGGCAAAAAAGACGCAGATGTTCGGAATAATCGAAATCAGCGAAGTCGCGAGAATCCGGTTCCAGTTGAAACCGGCGTCGGAGTCCATCGACAGCTTGACAAAGATTGTCGCCGGATACTTCGCCGGTGTGTTGACATAAAGCAGAGGTCCCAGAAAATCATTCGAGCTCCACATGAACTTGAACAGCGCGCAGCTTGTAATGGCGGGCATCAGCATCGGAACGATGATCTTTACCAGCGTCTGGAAAGCGTTGCAGCCGTCAATCGCAGCCGCCTCTTCCATTTCTCTTGGAATGTTCCGAAGAAACTGAATCAGCATGAAGATAAAATACGTCTCGGTCGCGAACGCCGTCGGAACAATCAGCGCCAGATAGTAAGGCGAGCCGACCCAGCCGAACTTGTTGTACAGCATATATTGCGGAACATTCAGAACAACCTGCGGAAGAAAGAGCATCGCCATCATCAGCGTAAACAGGATGTCATGCCCTTTGAACTTGAACCGTCCGAAGCCGTATGCCGTCAGCACCGAAGAGACAATCGTCAGCACTACTTCCGGAATGACATAGCTGTAGGTGTTGAGCATGGCTTTCCAGATGTTGATGTTGCCGCCATAGCTCTTCATCGCATCCGCGTATCCCTGCATCGTAGGATGCAGGGGAACCGGATTCATTGTCGTGAAAATCTCGCTGTTGTTCTTAAACGTCGCGCCGATCATCCAGATCAGCGGGTAAAGCATAAGGATGCCGACCAGGATCAGAACAGCATAACGCACAAATACCGAAATCCTGTGCCGCTTTTCAAGGCGGCGGTTTGCTTCTTTGAGTGTTTTTGTTTTGGCCATGTGAACGCTTACCTCCCATCCTCATCGGCGTAGTAGACCCAGTGCTTCTGGCTCCAGAACGCGATTGCCGTGAAGACCATCAGAATCAGGAACAGCACCCACGCCTCCGCGCAGGCTTTGCCCATCTTGTAGGACTGGAACGCGTTGTTATATACAAGGAGCGACATCAGTGTCGTCGATCCGAGCGGGCCGCCTTTGGTGATGATATACGGTCCGTTGAATTCCTGAAACGCCTGTACCAGCTGGGTTACCAGGTTGTAAAAGATGACCGGCGTAATGAGCGGAACCGTAATGTGGAAAAACTGAACCCACTTGCCGGCGCCGTCAATCGATGCCGCCTCATATAAATCCTGCGACACGCCTTTCAATGCCGCGAGGAAGATAACCATGGCGGAGCCGAACTGCCACACACGCAGAAGACAGATCATGAACAGTGCCCAGTTCGGATTCGTGAAGAAGTGCGGCGCGTCGATACCGATGCTGGCGAAGGCTGTACGGATCAGGCCGTCGTCATTGAACAAAGCCTTCCACAGCACGGCAATCGCGACCGAGCCTCCCAGGATGGAAGGAATATAATACGCGGTACGGAAGAAATTCACGCCCTTGATTCTGAAATTCAGAATATAGGCAATGAACAGCGCAAACACCAGCTTCAGCGGCACCGTCATGAATGCGTACTTGAAGGTAACGATCAGGGAGCTGCGCTCCGTCGGATTCTTAAATACATTCACGTAGTTTTCGAGTGTAAACTTCGTGATCCCCTTGAACAGGTTATAGTCCGTAAAACTGTAGTACAGAGAACTCAGAAACGGATAAGCCTTGAAAAGGACAAAGCCGATGATCCACGGAAGTATAAACAAGAGGCCGATGTTGCCCCGGTTCCATTTCTTTTTCTTTTTCGTTGCAGCCGTCAGTTCTGACACGGCAGATCTCCTTTCTATGCCTTGAACCCACAGATCTCAGAACCGCGGCCGCATGGCCGGCGGTTATATATATTACTGCGCGCAGACTGCCTGATATGCTTCGTACAAAGTCTTTGCCGCAGCCGCCTCGTCATAGTTGCCATAGGACAGGTTGTCGAAAACATCCACATATGCGGACGTCGCGCCCTTTAAGCCGGAGTCGTCGAACAGAGGATTCCAGTACAGCGGCTTACTGTCCATCACTGCGTTATGCGCTTCGACTGCCATCTTGTCCAGAGCTCCGGCAGCATTCAGCGTATCATAAGCCGTCCTGGACTCCGGAATACCGCGCTCTGTGCCCATCAGCTTGACGCCTTCGGGATCATTCAGCAGATACTGCAGGAGCAGTGCTGCTTCGCGGGGGTGTTCTGTTTTGGCGGAGATGGAGAACATCAGAGAAACCTTGCTGTAGGACTGCAGACCGTCCAGAACATTTCCGACAACAAAGCCGGACGCGTTGTCACCCAGCGCGGAAACGTACTTCGCATACGCGCTGTCCCACTCAAAGATGCCGCCGTACTCGCCGTTAATAAAGCGGGCGGACTTATCCATGGAATCCGCGCCTTCGCCAAGGATGTACTCTTCGGTCGGGATGACATGCTCGTCCTCGAGCTTGTCGATGAAGGCAAGGCCTTCCTGCAGCTGATCCTGCGTGAAATTCAGCTTTCCATCCTGATCGATAATCGGCTTCTTGTACTGCTCCTGCAGGTAATAGGTCATCAGAATTGCGCGGTCATATTCTCCTGTCACCAGCGGATAGTAGTTGTCACCGAGCTTTTCCTTAAAAACAGGCCCTGCCGCCAGCAGCTCATCCAAGGTAGTCGGCGTTTTCAGGCCTGCCTTTTCGAACGTCGCCTGATTCCAGAAGAAGGTGCGGCCGGTCATCGCGACCGGAACGCCCGCGATATTTCCCTTGACATCCTTGACCAGTTCAAGGTCGGAGTCGGACCACTGTGTCAGATCCAGCGTGTCGGAAACGCTGTTCAGATCCAGATAGACATCACCTGCGCCGTCATACTTGCCGATCCAGTCAAAGTTTGTCTGCTGGACATCCGGGTTGTTACCGGAAACGTACTCCGCGGCTTTCGCGGTCTCCCAGTCACTCCATGCGCCGAAGTTGACTTCAACGTTGATGCCCGGATACTTCTCCATGAAGGCCTTGACTGCGTTCTGGGTTGCCTCGTGGCGGGAATCGCCGCCCCACCAGTCCATGGTCAGCGTGCAGTTTTCATAACTGCCTGCGTCGGCTGCTGCTGTAGATGCAGCCGCGGCTTCTGTAGCAGCTGCCGGAGCCTCCTTCGTGGCTTCGCTGTCACTGCTTCCGGAAGCGCTGCCGCAGCCGGCAAGAAGCGCAGCGGCCATTGTTGACGCAAGTACGGTGGTCAGGATTTGTTTTCTCATTTTTGTATCCTCCCTAATAAAAGACATTTTTGCTGCCGGAAGAGCACACTCTTTTCGGAAACGGCTTCCCCTCTTGAAGCGTTTTCAACTCCGCTCCCGGCTGATGTAAATAAAATACCTGCTCTTTTCTTCTTATACTACGAAATAATGGTGGATTTGTCCCAAATAATACTGATTATTTGTTATTATTTGTATATACTGCTACGAGATATCAGTAAGTATAGCCACCCGGCTGTAAGGATAAGGCAATATCTGCCTGCCAGAAGAGGTTGTTCCGATGCGCGTTTCCGATTTGAATATTGATCGTATTTATGTAAACCAGACGACACGGTCCTCCAGTTATCTGATGACGGAGAATCATTTTCACTATTACTACGAACTGTTTTACGTCCGGCAAGGGGTCTGCCGTTTTTTCATCAACAACAGTCTCTATGACCTGCACGGCGGAGATTTTCTGATCATTCCGCCCCGCATGGTGCATTATAACCGCTATCTGACGTCCTGTCAGCGGATCAATGTCTATTTCAAAGAATCTTATCTTCTGCAGGATGGCGAGGAGTTTCTGCCGGATGCACGGAAGCGGTTTCTGCGCCTTGTTCTGATTCATATTCCTGCTGCCTACCGGGATATGATGCACGGCATCTTTGAGTCCATGCTGCAGGAGGAAAAGGTTGATGACGCCAGTACGCCGTTAATGATGGAAATGTACCTGAAACAGTTTCTTGTCAACTGCGGGCGGCACGGTATTTTTAACTATGAATCCACACTTTCTTCCGGTGCGGAAGCCGGAAATGCAGAGATCCTGTCCGCGGCGAAATATATCACCGAACATTACAATACCCATATTACACTGGACGCGATGGCGCAGAAGGCCGGTCTCTCTTCCAGTTACTTCTCCAAAAAGTTCCGGGCTGTCACCGGTATGGGTATGAAAGAATACCTCTCCTACGTGCGCCTCGAGCACGCCTCGCAGGAGCTGCGTTCAACCGACCATTCCGTTACGGAAGTTGCAATCAACTGCGGTTTTTCCGATTCCAATTATTTCAAGGACGCTTTTAAAAAGATGTATGGCATTTCCCCGAGAGCTTACCGCGCGGAGCGGGAAAAGACCGACCGGATCACGCAGGGGAGCATTCTGCGCGAAAAGAGAGAGGAAGAGGAAAGGCGCCGGCAGAAGGAGGCGCTTAAAGATAAGGAGGATAGCAGCGGAAAGAGTATGGCGTGATGCCGGGAGAATATCGGATATCATTATTATGATTTTACTAAAACTAAATCGTTTTTAGGATATTATTCTGGTTCCGCTGTTTCCGTTAAAACATAATCGTATGGTTCAGATGTCATATTTCTCCCTCAGCTTTTTTAATGAAGATTTTCCATCAGCCACTTTTCCCTTTTCATAATCAGCAATTCCGCGATTGACCATGCGTGCTTCTTCCATAGACTGCATGGTTTTTTCATAATAATCGATATCCATCACGACCAGTCTCCCATACCCGTTTTTAGTTACGAAGACAGGGCCATTTTCTTCCGCACATTTTCGTTCAATTTCAACTGTATTTTTTAAATCTCTCATTGGAACAATCTGCATGGCAGCACCTCCTTGTGGCTAAATCATATATCTCATTTGATCATTTTCAACACGCTATTTAGACTCCCATTATTTGATCCTTCAGGAATGCTCTTTTCCTGCTGCCATCCTGTTTAGCTCCGGCCATATGGTCAGAAGCATTGCGCAAAAACAAGCCGTCCCCCCAACCACATTCGAAACCGGTTCCGCCATAAAAACACCGTCTGTCCGCAGATTCGCAATATGCGGAAGAAGATAGGTCAGCGGAACAACAAGAATGACTTTTCTGAACAGGCTGAAGAAAATTGCTCTCTTTTTCTTATTCAGCGCCTTAAACACGGTTTGTCCGCTGTACTGAAGCGACTGAAAGATAAATGCCATGAAATACAAATGCAAGGCACGGGATGCGTCCTGCAGAATCGTCTTGTCACTGCTGAAAATTCGTATAAACCATTCCGGCCGGAGCATGATCAGAAGCCATACCATAAACGTATATGGCAGTGCCAGCGACATCATGATGCGGACGGATTTTTTGACATTTGCAGGCCTTGCGGCCCCATAGTTATAGCTGATGGCCGGAGATGTTCCTTCCGTGACCGCAAAAACCGGCGTGTCCAGAATCGACCGCACAGACGAAACAATCGTCATGACAGACACATACGTCATGCCGCCAAACTCCATCAGAACCTGATTGCAGGCAATCTGTACCAGAGAGTTTGTAAATTGCATGATAAACGGAGCAAAACCCAGACTGATGATTTCTCCGGCGTGCGGAAAATGGAAGCCTGGCGTAACCGCAAAGCCGTTTTTCTTTCCCTGAAGGAAATGCAAAACATACAGGAATGACAGAATCTGCGATATTACGGTAGCAACAGCGGCGCCTTGCACACCCATGCCGCAAAGAAAGATAAATACCGGATCCAGAATGAGATTTGCCACAGCGCCGATCATAACGGAACCCATGCCAATGGCAGCATAGCCCTGCGCATTGATATAGGGATTCATCCCGGTGGAAATCATCAGGAAAACCGTGCCCAGAAGGTAAATCCGCAGGTAGGAAAGTGAAACCGGAATCTCACTTCCCTCCGCCCCGAAAAGGAGCAGCAGTCCTCTGCCAAACAATTCTCCAAGAATCGTTAACAGAATCGCCGACAGGAGCAGCAGCCGGAATGCCGTATTCTGAATTTCCGCTGCTTTTCTTTTATCGCCCTTTCCCAAAGCCATGGAAAAAAGCGGGGCGCCGCCCAGGCCGAACATATTCGTAAACCCGGTAATGATAATTATGACCGGAAAACAGAGGCCGACCGCACCAAGCGCCTGCGTCCCCGCATTTGGAATTCTTCCTATATAAATCCGGTCTACGATACTATACAGGAGATTCAGGACCTGAGCGATCAGCATCGGCAATGCCGTCATTAAAATATTCTGTGTGATATTTCCGTTTTCAAAATCCACTTTTTTCATTGTGCCGTATCCCGAGAATCTGATGCCGGATCAGCCCTTGCACTTTCACATCAGAATCTTCCCCCTTAGTATACGTAGTATTTTAACATTTAATAAATCCTGATAAAGAGGGAAAAGGATTTAAATTCATGCTCAGCACTATGAATTCCGGTCACGCGAAGCTTGCAGACCGGGGCATGGGACAGAACTATGTTTTTTCAAAAAGTCCGTTAACCTGAGAAATGCCTTCCGGGCAACAGGATCCGTTCTCTCTGCAGCGACAAAGCAGTGTGGCATCTTCTTTCCCTCTTCCTCCAGAGGATCAGCAAGCTCATTAACCACTCCCACCTTCTCGAGTGCATCATGCATCTCATTCATATCCGTCCGATATTCACTTCCAAGCAGGAATGAAGGAGGATAGGCTCCTGTCACATGGAGAATGTTGTTATAACGCGATTTATCCTCTTTCGAAAGGAACGTGGTACCTTTGACATAGTTTCCGATCAGCAGCCTGCATGTAAAAGGAAAAGTATCATAATCCAGTGGCGCATCATCAATTACAACAGCCTTCACCTGATCTGAAGACAGAGATGGCGTGACGCCGATAAGGTCCGCATAATCACTGTTCGTGATCACGCTTCCCATCTGGGATACCATGATCGCACCGGCAGAGGATCCCATGATTATGACATGCTCCATGTCCAGATGATATTCATCTGCATGCTCCTTTGCCCATGCAAATGCCTGACTTGCCTGAATGAGCGGAACCGGAAAATGGTAATCCGGCACCAGCGCATAGTCGACATTGACGATTGTATAGCCCGCCGCGCACAGATCGTCCAGCAATGCGGTCGCCTCGGTAGCAGCCATCGGATCGCCCATATCCTTACTGCCGCCGAAGAAACCACCACCATGAAAATAAAACAGCGTCGGATGCTTCTCTTTGACATTCCCGGAAGGATAGGTGATATCCAGAAAACTGTTCGGATACTCGGTGCCATACTCCCGGTCTGTTATCTTGTAAAGGCCGGATTCTGTCATTCCTTCCGATGGTTCATGCAAAGGTGAATATGTATTCACCGGATTCTTCTGATACATGAGCTTCTGAATCCAGCCTACCGCAAGCTGTGGATGAATGGCTATAGCAAGTATTCCTGTGCCTGTCAACATAGCAACTATGAGCATAATAATGCCTGTGATTATTAATAGCCTGTGTTTTTTCATGAATTTCTTGCCTTTCTTTTTCGGACAGCCTATCATAAAGGAAAAATTGATACAAGTGTCTCACCCGTAATGAGACAGAAAGACGCAAAGTGACTCATGGAAGATGAATCAACCAAGATCTATTATGTTGAGCAGCAGCTTGCCAAAACCCTGATAGAATTACTGAAAGATAAGGCCTTTGGCGAAATATCCATTCGAGAGCTATGTAACAGGGCAGGCGTCGGACGTGCTTCCTTCTATCGCCATTATCGCAGTAAGGAGGAAGTATTGGAGCGTCATGCGCAGTTTCTGATTATGACATGGACCAAAGAATTAGAATCAGATCCGGATGCAAAACCACGGGATGTATTTGAGAGCCTGTTCCGCCATATAAAAAAACACCAGGTCTTTTATGAAATCCTTCATAAAACCGGAAGAGACTCCGTTTTGCAGGCATCTCTCCGCGAGAAAATCGGATTGACAGGAACCCTCCCCAATGAGGATGCTTATCAAAAGGTGTTCTTTGCGGACGGTGTCAGCGGATGGATTGAGGAATGGATTGAAAGAGGTATGCAGGAAACGCCGGAGGAATTGACTGCATTACTCTATCACTACTTCAATGCAGTCTTGTCAAATCTCAGCAAGATCTTCAAATATGACTAACTCTGCATCATTGTTTAGAACTCTGACAGGATTTTATTTATGAATATCGTATTCTGAGCAATCAGGTGGTTCAGAAAATCATTTGTTAAAACAGTTTCAAACACTGTGAAACTGATATAGGGAAATAAAAGCGGCGGAATATAGCTTTGCACTCAGCCGTTCAATTCCCTCGCGCTCAACGATATCCTTGATATATACCTCATTAAATAGCTGTGCCAGATAGTCTTTTTGCTGTCGGTCTTCCTTCAGATTCAGAAGGTAAGGCATCCCACCCAAAAGCATATAGCGGTAATGCATCTCTTTTATCTCCACCCACAGCGGCAAAGAATTCCCGGAAGGAAAGAGGGTATACATGGATCTGCGAAGAGCGGCCGCGAAATTCTGTCACGATGTCGCTTGACAGGATCCTGGAATTGCTTCCTGTGACAGCAGATAGTCACGAAACAATTCAAATAAAAGAACGGACTTTCCGCACCTCCTGATATTGCGCGCTTAGGCTGTAATCGTCTTAAGATCGTAATTAAAGCATAACCCGTTGAGTCCTGCGGCCCAACATGAAATTACGCACTTGGTGATTATTCCGGTGCGGCAAAGCCGCCTGTCCGGTTACCAGGAAACCAGTAGTCCGGCCAAGCGGGAACCACACCGATTCTTCATTGTGC
>OCVV011353321.1_pt1 | contig 32725 bp, 27 predicted proteins | sample 1539721 | NCBI WGS metagenome assembly OCVV01 (sample SAMN02144230, study PRJEB22623) | gut metagenome | biome: sheep rumen | host: Ovis aries | place: New Zealand | reverse complement strand
GTCTTTACCGCCAAATTATGATTTTGCCTCTATTGACGAGGATTCCACATACTACATAGAACAGCGTTTTGTTCCCATTGTGAACGATTGTGGTATAGACTCCACTTATTTCATCGAAATTGAATATACAGAACTATGCCATAAACAAAGTGATAATGCTCCGCCATGGCCTTTTGATTAGCGGTTAAGTAAATGAAGGCGACCTTCCTAATCATATTTGTTCTAGTTGCGCAAGTTTTTGCGGGCTCCATTCGCATGTGTTTAGACTGTGTTGATCCAGAGGAATACGAATCGAGCATTGACTCAATGCCGATTATAGCGGATTCCGTCACAAAACTCTTTTCATTGCCTGATTCATCCCTGATAAACGCTGCAACAGACGCATATTCTTTTGAAGCGGTTTTTAACCCCATTCGGGACAGCCTTATTCTTTTTTATGCGGAACACCCCGAAGAACCGCTGGATTCACTTCGGCAAGAGGTTTTACTTAATTGGTCATGCCGGTACCTGCTACGTTGTTCTTCCCAAAAGCCAATAGGGAGCGGCTTTTACATATCGCGAGGACAATTTCAGTTTTTTGAATATAATGATGAAGAAGGAATTGACCAATTTTCCTCAAAACTTCCAGATACATCGTATTACCGAATATACCTTGAGCAAAAGCAACATATCGATTCAACTGTAGCACAGCAAAAACCAAATATCCGCCATAGGGTACAAAGTGCACTCTCACAACTAACATACCGGATGAAGCGGGATTCTTTATCCAAAAAAGAACGTAGGGAACTCGCGCAACTTATAGACCAACAAGTTGACTCCGTTGCAATGGACTACCATCTGGGATTGTACGAGAGATCTCAGTTAAGGCATTATACATCACGTCGAATATTCGCAATGGACCTTTCTTTTTTTATGGCGATGCCAACCATTGACGAGTCCTTCAACAAAATCAGGTTCTACGGCGGGGATATTTCCGCAAGGGTAATAACGTCGAAAGGGGACTTCGGTTTAGGATTTAGCGTCGGATTCGGAAAAAATGAAGGGGACGACATCCGCTACGAAGAGATCTACCACAAGGGCGGGGAAACCGCAGGCGGTGTAGCTCCATACATCAGCTATGGCTATCCGGTTTTCGACAATACGGACCACAGGATTATCCCTACGGTCAAATTATGCCACTACAGCGGTAGTTCCGGGGATGAATCTATCCCGGCTGAGGACGATACGCACGAACAGTTTTTCTATTCCCTGGGAATCCGTTACGAATACACCGTCAACGGCCCCGTCGACAACGAGGACTATAGAAAAGTTTCCGCGACAATCCATTTCGGCTTCGACGTAAACATGTATGCCGCCGATGTCATCGCCATCAGGGCATTTGTCGGGCTTGGCCTTGGACTCTTTAAGTAAAAAGATTACTCTTTTAGTTTTGGCACAAGTGGAAGGACTGGACCGCAGGTTGCATCGCGGTCACCAACGACGAAATCGAAGAAATTTACGACGCAGTAAAAGACGGAACTCCGATAACCATCAAACCCTAGAAAATCCGGTTTTAGGGCGGAGCCCTAGGCGAAGGGGTAGCGGAAGATGCATGGAGATCCCCACCAAGATGATGATGGATCCTCGCCGGAGCCTGCCCTGAGCAAGGTCGAATGGGCGAGGATGACAAGAAAAAACGCAGGGATGACATGCAGCTGAAGCGAGGGGAAAGCATTCCCCTATCCTTTTCAGAAGCATCCAGGTTCAAAGTCTGGGTGGTTCATACGATAAGAAAGGCCCCCCTCGCGGGGGACCTTTCCTAAGAAGGAGAAAATATTGAGAAATTAAAAGAACTTAGAACTCATCAGGAGGGGAGCAATGATATAAATTGTCCTAAGATTTACCCATTAATATCCCAACGCTCATAATATACCAATTCTTTGGGGCTTTGGAACTTTTGTTTTTCTTATTTAAATTTCTATTTCTTTCTTACAAAGAGTTCTACTCTTCTCTAAATATAATCTTGCACTTAGGCACAAACCTGAACCCGCCACGACGGTGACGTTCAATTTCAAAGTACTTCTTGACGCCTTCCGTGACATTGCCGTCCTTGTCGTCGGTGCCGTTAATATGGGCAATGACGCGGTTCAGGCGGCTTTCGAAGTTCGGGCGGAGCGGGTCCATACAGATAGCCGGATCCCTCTTGAATTCGCGGTTCTCGTATTCTTCACGACCTGTTGCGGTGTATTCGCGGAGCAAGTTTCTAAGGATTCGGGCAGGCACGTTGCGCATCAGGTGCTTGCTGTTCACCGAAATGGAATCATCGCTCTTATAGTAAATGACCGTCACGGAGTCGTTTAAGCCTTCCAAAAGCTGCTCCTGAGCCTTCTGGATGGGCTTCCAGGAATCAAATTCCTGCTTGACCACGGCACTCATCAGCTTATTGAAGGGCTCCGGAGCCACCACATCGGCCTTGTAATCAAAAAATACGATTGCGGCAGGGGCACCATAGTAACAGCCCTTATGGATAAGGACTGCGCCAACCTTCTCATCCACCACGTCTTCGAGGGCTTTGACGCAGGTCATTTTCTTTTCGGCATCAAATTCCCATTCTAGGCCATTTTCTTCGAGGCAGTCCCCGAAGGTCATATTCTTACCCACGGCACGGCCATTCACATAAACAAAGCCGTCATCCCGCATTTCAGCGGTAGCCCTGTTTTCCAAGGCTTCAATGAAAGAGGTCTGAGCAGCCTTAAATTCCATGTGTTCGTAGGGCGGAGTATCCAAAAGGATAGGGCCAATTTGTACTAAACCGTTGAACCACCGCATGGGGTTCGTCACCAACATGCCCGGAGAATCGAAACGGAACGAGAAATATTCCTTTCGGTTTCCGTCCACCACCTCACGACGGAGGAACTTGGGATCGGTAAGCAAGGGGTAACGCTTGGGGATAATATCCAGGCAGAGCTGACGCACATCCTTGGTGGCATAGAACTGAGACACATAAGGAAGGTAAGAGCGCAGCACACTACGGGCAGGAACCCCTTCAAAAGCGGCGCAGCGGTCAATAATACGCTGCACAAAGGCATCGGGATTTTCGCCCCGCTCATAAAGCCAGTTCACCACCGTATTCATAATCAGACGGTGAACGCTCTCATCAACGAAGGAATCTTCAAAGTAAATGTCATTTAGAGTCTTTACCGTAAAGCGAGGGTCTTTTTTTACCAAAGTCAAGAGGTCCTTGACAGGGTAAGAAATCAGCAGCTCAATATGTGTAAACTGTAAAAACAGATTCGATAACACGATAACCTCACTCCGACAAGCCGCCTAGGATTGGCGTTAGTCTCTTGTAGCAATATAGTAAAAAAAACATAAAAAACAAAAAATGGCTATATTTTGGCCGTGGAATCCGCCAAAATACACATTTTGCCCGATGAAATCATCAATAAAATCGCCGCAGGCGAGGTAATTGAGCGACCTGCATCGGCAGTCAAGGAGCTTTTGGAGAACGCCATAGACGCTGGCGCGACCCGTATCCAGGTGCAAATCGAGCAGGGCGGCAAGCAAAAAATCGTAGTGTCCGACAACGGCAAGGGCATGGGACAGGCAGACCTGGACCTGTGCTACCTGCGGCACACCACCTCTAAGTTGAGCAGTGCCGACGATCTGTTCCACCTGCACACCAACGGGTTCCGCGGCGAAGCGGTAGCCTCAATCGCCGCCGTGTCTAAAATGACAATCACCAGCGCCACGGACCAGGGCGAAAGCAACCGCATTGTGCTTCATGGCGGAAACGTCATCGAAAGAGAAGGTGTGGCCGCCAGCCGAGGTACAACTTTCCTTATCGAAGACCTTTTTTACAACACCCCTGTCCGGAGGACATTTCTCGGAAGCGAGGTGGCGGAATCCTCCAAGATTCTAGACGTCGTCTTGAAAATTGCGCTGGCCCACCCCGAAATCCGTATCGACTACAAGGTAGGCGAAAAGTCCGTATTTATCGGAGTCCCCGGAGAGCTCCGGACCCGCATCGCCGAAGCCATCGGGTCGGGCATTGCCAAAAAGATGCTCCCGGTGGACTACACCGAAGCAGGCGTCCACGTGACCGGCTTTATTTCGCCTACTACGGAACAAAACGGCAAACGGTATCACCAGTACCTATACCTGCGGAACAGGCCCATCGAGAACAAGGCCATCGCCAAGGCCATCAGCCAGGCTTATGAGCCCTACGGCGTCAACTGCAAGCCTGTGACGGTCCTATTCCTGGACATGCCGGACATGGAGTTCGACGTCAACGTGCACCCCGCCAAAAGGGAAGTCCGTTTTGCAAACCAGAACTTGGTATTCCTGGTAGTGACCCACGCTATCCGGGAGACCTTCCGAGAAGATCTAGAAAAGAACTCCCCCCTTATCGATTTAAGTTCAGAAATAGCAGACGGAATCGGAACAGAAGTTCCGACCAATGACCAATCCTCCATTGCATCTCCGAAATTTCAGGAATTCAACGCCTCGGCTCCGCGGTTCAAGGACAGCGGAACCAGCCGTTACACTCCCGACAAAGACGAAGTCCAGGACCTGTTTTCACAGCCCGAAGCGGGCAAGCTTATTTCTCTGGAAGATTCCCTGCAGGACCCCCTCTGGAACAAGGAAGCCCCCGAACCCGAAAACACCCCCTGGGCTCCCCCGGCGGTATTCCAGACGGCAAACACCTATATTGTAAGCGAAGATTCCGAAGGGCTTTTGGTCATTGACCAACATGCCGCCCATAGCCGAATTCTATACGAACAAGCTCTGGAGATTCTGAAGAACGGAGGCTCCATCGACAGTCAAGAGCTGTTGTTCCCGGAGCTCACTGAATTTTCCAGAATGGAACGAGAAATTTTCGACTCTGTAAAAGATTCCCTGAAAACCCTGGGATTTTATGTAGAGCCTTTCGGCGGTTCGGAATTCCAGATCAGGTCCATTCCCTGTAACCTGCCCATTTCCAGAGCAGCAAAGTCGGTCCACGAGTTCTTGGAAGACTGCATCGAGAACGGAGGGAAAGCAGACCTCGCCAAAGTTCAGGAGTCCATGGCCAAAGCCTGGGCCAAAACTAACGCCTTCCAGGCGGGCGACAAGCTGAAACCCGAAGAAATGTCCAGGCTGGTAAGCCAGCTGATGGCTACCGAAGACCCCTTAAAATCCCCCTACGGCACTCCGACCCTTATGCGGATTTCTCTGGACGAACTGGCCAAGAAATTCAGCCGTTAAATAATTTATCCACAAAACAATCCGGAACAAAGCCTTTGCCGAGGCGCTCCGTCAAGGACACGGCCAACTGCCTTGATTTAGCGATGTCTTGGTTGTGCATGGCCGCTAGAATCTGGGGAACCAACTTTTTCGTGCCTCTGCCTATAAATTCAGGAATCAACATTTTTTTCATTAAAATGTTGGGCATGGCGAAAGTTCTGGTTTTCACAAGCAAAGAGCCCAGAATGTAGGTTAAGAAATCGGGCTTTGTGGCAACCACCAGAGGGGCTCCCGAAAGGGCAAGCTCAAGTGTTACCGTTCCCGGAGTGGCAAGGGCCATAGACGCCGACCCGAACAGCATGCGGCGCTCTTCGGAATCTTCGGGCGCCACCTGAACAGAAAACTGTTGGCGTTCCACCTCCCCTATTTTTTGGAAATAACTTTCCAAGGAGGGTATCAGGGATTCACGAGGGACAATCAACTTGACTTTTTTACTTGTAGCGGCCTGCGGTGAACGCATTTTTAGCCACGCCTCCGCCACTCTTAGGAACAAGTCCATGTTTCGTTTTGCCTGAGATAGCCTGCTCCCCGGAAAAAGAAGCAAGGTTTCTTCATTGGAATCCAACTGTTCCGAATAGGGCAAAGTGTGGTACAGGTTTTCGTGCAGCAAAAACGGATGGAGCAAGACGTCGGCATTGACGCCCTTTTGCCCATAGGCCTCTTTTTCAAACTGGAAAAGTACGGCGAGATTCACATCGCGGAGTTTCTGGGCGCGTCCCGGTTTCCAGGCCCAAATCTGGGGTGGAGCCACATAAAGTACCGGCTTCCCCATCTTTTGGGCAATCCGGCACAGTTTCATGTTAAAGCCAGGATAGTCGATAGCGATAAAGGCCTTGCATTCCTCGGAACAAAGCAGGCCTTTCAGCTTTCGATAAACTTTTTGGAGCTTAGCCGTCCGAGGCAAAACGTCCAGAAATCCAGAAACGGGAAGCTCGTTAAATTCTGCAATAGGAACAAGTCCCGCATTCTGCATGCGGCTGCCACCCGTACCCACCGGGAGCATTTCCCGCTGGACTATGGACTGAACAAAGGCCTCCCCCAGAACATCTCCGGAATCTTCCCCTGCACAGAAAAGGACAAACGGTTCTTGCACAGAAACTACCTGCGGGGTTTCCCGGAGACCCAGACCTTAGAGGCGCCCATGTCCTGCTTGAGCCAATTCAGTACATCTTGAGAATAGGACAGCTTGTATTTGTGAAGTGTCAGCCCATGTTCGTAACTTGATTCCGTCTCTATGTGCAGGACCAACTCGCTTCCTGGCTCCCCTTCGAAAGCCTCGAACTGTTGCATTCCCATTTCCAGCTTCTGCAAGAATTCTTCTGAAAGCATAGAAGAATAGATGTTGGCGTGGATGTATTTGACCATACGCTCACGGACATAGTCCAGCTGGTAGGCCTCTTCTACCACCACCTGCATCTGCTCGGTAATATTCTTCTCTCTATCCCGCTGGTATTCAAGCGTTCCCTTCACCAAAATGCGGTCATCTTCGGAAATCTTGTCCCGAAAACTTTCCCAAGTGTCTTTCTTGAAGAACAGTCCCACTTCGCCTTGGAAATCCTGCATTTCGCCAAAGCCGATGGTAGCGCCGCGCTTAGTTTCTACAGAACGCATCCGCGTGACGATTCCACCGACGGCCACCACGCAGCCCTCTTTACGGGCCAATTCTTCTTGGCTCAGGCTGCAGGTGGTAAAACCGATCAATTCGGGGCGGAATTCGTCTAGCGGGTGCCCAGAAAGGCAGAGCCCAAGGACTTCACGCTCCTTGTTGAGCATTTCTACGCTGCCCCATTCCTCGGCTTCTTCCAAGACTTCGGCAATGTTAGAAATAGAGGAATCAGCCCCGCCCATATCAAAGAGAGACATCTGTCCTTTGGACTTGTCTTCTTGGTAGCGGGCAGCCACTTCTAGCGCCCTATCCACCGTGGCCATGAGCACTGCCCTGCTCCCAGGCAGGCCATCCAAAGCGCCTGCCATAATCAGGCATTCCAAAGTCTTTTTGCTGAGAGGCGGGCGTTTTTCTTTCAGGGAACCTTGGTATTCCGCCACCCGCTTACAGAAATCAAAGATAGACTTGAAAGGGCCTCCCTTTTCACGGGCTGCCACCACGTCTTCTACCACGCCTATTCCCACGTTGCGGATTCCCGCAAGACCAAAGAGAATCTGGTGCTTGGGATTGGCGGTAAAAATCCCTTGAGACGAATTGATATCCGGCGAGAGCACGGGGATACCCAAGCGCTTGCATTCCTGGATGATGGTGACGATATCTTCGGTCTTGCCCATCTTCGACGTCATGGAAGCTGCCATGTATTCTGGGCCGTAATGGGCTTTTAGGTAAGCGGTCTGGTAAGCCACATAGGCGTAGGCGGCAGCATGGCTCTTGTTGAAGGCGTAACCGCAGAACGGAAGCACCGCGTCCCACACTTTTTGGATCAACGCATGGTCATAGCCATTGGCTTCACATTTCGTGAAAAACTCCGGTTTCAGTTTTTCCATCTTCTCAGGCATTTTCTTTGCCATGATACGACGGATATTGTCAGCACCACCCAGGGTGTATCCGCCCAGAATCTGGGCCAGTTTCATCACCTGTTCCTGGTAAACAATCACACCGTAGGTTTCGCCAAGCACCTGTTCCAAGTCAGGGTGGTAACAGTCAATTTCTTCTTTACCCTGCTTACGGGCAATAAAGTGGGGAATCTGTTCCAACGGCCCCGGACGGTACAGGGCGTTCATAGCGATAAGGTCAAAAATTCGGGTAGGCTTCAGTTCACGCAGGTACTTTTGCATACCCGGCGATTCAAACTGGAACACCGTCGTGGTCATGCCCTTGCCCAGTAGGTCAAAGGTTTCCTTGTCGTCCAGCGGAATGTGGCCCATGTCAAGTTCTATGCTGCGGTTTTTCTTGACCATGTTCACCGTGTCTTGAATGATGGACAAGTTGATAAGACCCAAGAAGTCCATCTTCAGAAGCCCGATATCTTCGGCGTAATGCTTGTCGTACATCACCACCGGCGTATCTTCGGGAGCGGCACGGTACAAGGGCGCAAGGTTATAAATCGGAGTCGGCGTAATCACCACACCACAGGCGTGCACGCCTGTCTGGCGAGGCAAATCTTCTAGCTTTTTGGCGATGTCCCACAGGTTCTGGTAGCTGGCACGGCTATTGATCATGGCCTGCAGGGGTTCCGGGCTATAACCGTCTTCCAGATTATTCCCCTTCTTGTCTTTACCCGTCCAGGCCTGCTTCAAGCTGAAATTCAGGGTGCGCTGCGGGAATAACTTGGTAATCGCTTTCGCTTCTTGCGGCGGAATACCCAAAACGCGGGCCACATCGGTAATCACCGCCTTGGACTTGAGCATACCGTAGGTGATAATCTGGCCCACGCACTCCTTGCCGTATTTTTCGGTCACGTAGTCAATCACGCGACCGCGGTCCCTATCAGAAAAGTCCGTATCGATATCGGGCATGGACACGCGTTCCGGGTTCAGGAACCGTTCGAAAAGGAGGTCGAAAGTGAGAGGGTCGATGTCGGTAATGCCGATAATGTAGGTGACAAGAGAGCCCGCAGCAGATCCACGGCCAGGCCCCACGGGAATTCCGTGTTCCCTGGACCAGTTGATAAAGTCCCACACAATCAAGAGGTAGCCCGCCACGTTCATGTTGCGGATACAATTCAGCTCCTTGTACATGCGGGCCGCCACTTCGGTATCATGGGCAGGGAACTTAAAATCTTCGTTGGGGAAACGCCATTTAAGACGCTGATTACACAGGTGGGTAATGTAAATATCCGCATCACCACCCGGTTTACACCAGCGACGAATGTTTTTCTCCCAGGCATTGTTGTCGTCGTCGTCAAAAAATTCAGGCTGGGACAGGCGTTCAATTTCTGCCTTGTCTTCGTCGGTCAGGACATCTTCGGCAATTCCCTTTTCGGCACAATAAGATGCCGTCACCTTTTTCTTTTTATCCTTGATGACTCCCTTGAGTTCCCTTTCGCGAACAACAGGATACTCCGCATCGTATTCCGCCTTCATGATGGCCTTGATACTCTGGTATTCCTCAGAGGCCAAAAAATCTTCGGGAATCTTGAAACGGGGCCAGTATTCATCACCAATACCGGTTTTTACCGTAAAATTACAGCGTTCTGCAATCTTTACCGTGTTTTCGATAGCGCCAGGAATGTGGCCGAACAGTGCCTGCATTTCTTGTTCAGTTCTGAAATAAAACTGGTCCGTAGGGAACCGTTTGTCCGTGAAATCGTTCAGGGTTTCTTTAAGGGAAATGCAGCGCAAAACCTTGTGGGCCTGGGCATCTTCTTGCTTAATATAATGGACATCGGCTACGGCCACCACTTCGCGGCCAAGCTCCCCCGCCAACTGCACATTGTAGTCATTCAGCAATTTCTGCTGGGGAATTCCGTTATCGCAAACCGAAAGGTAAAGATGGTCCCGGTCAAAAATTTTGTCCAGGGATTCTATGTATTCCCGGGCAACACTGTTACGGCCGGCAGCCACATTCTGACCGTAGCGGCTAAAGAAATCCCCTGCAATGGCGATAATGCCTTCTTTGTGTTCATTTACCACCGACAGCGGGACCGACGGAATTTCGGCCCAGCGGTCTCCATCTTCGTAGCGGAAACTCACTATGCGAAGCAGGTTGTAATACCCCACCTCGTTTTCTACCAGGAGGGTTAGTCGTTCATAAGTTGTCGGGTCTTTCTGGTTTGCACTTGGCGAATCCACATAGACATGACAGCCGTAGATGGTCTTGACTGGCGGGAGTCCCTGTTCCTTGCGTTTCTTGTTCAGGTCTTTTCCGCGGGTCTGGATTTCCAGGATGCCAAACATGGCGCCATGGTCGGTAAGGGCTACCGCAGGAGCATTTTCTGCAGCGGCAGCATCCAATATGCCGTCGAGACGGGCCGATGATTTTAAAACGGAAAACTCGGAATGAACTTGCAGGTGAACAAAAGCCATAGCTGCAATTTAGTAAATCTGCGCATCCTATACAGTTATCTATTTTGAGTTCTGAGTTATGGGCTACGTCCTACAGACTAGCCACAAACATCTAAGTAATTATGCATTAAGGGAATACGCATCAAGTATTTTGCGAGCCTTGAGACTGGCATTCTCAAATTTGCGATGATATTCTTTTCGCACCCGAAGCTCATTGGGCAACATCCACAAAGCTTGCAACCAAGCCTTGGCAAGGGCTTTACAAATCGAAATCTTTGAAAGTTTTTTGCCGTCGCCAGATTGCCCTGGCACACCACCCTTCGCCATACTCAAGTAGCGAACAAAACCGCGGAAAGGGAGTTTAAAAACATCGGACATCGGCAACAGTCTTACCGCCGTACGCAAGCGATTCCGTTCCGAGTAGAACAACTTGCGAGGCGAATACCGCACTGTGGTCATGGAGCGTTCGTGATAAACTTTGGCCTCCGGGCAAAACACGGTCTTAAATCCGGCTAGATTATGACGAAAATACCATTCCGTTTCTTCAAAAAAAAGGAAAAAACTGGCATCCATCTTGCCTGCGGCCTCTGCAGCCACCTTACGGAAACTCATCACGGCGCCATAACAGCCAAAAACCTCTTTTTCGCGAATGTCCGCTTCGGCGATATTCAAACCGCTGGCTTCATTTTTGGCAAAAAGGTCTGCTCCAAATTGAACACCTACCGCATTCACCACGCCACTTTTTTCCATCACCAGACTCGCTACAGAACCCGCTTCTGGATGGCGGTCAAAACAATTTAAAAGATTTTCCGCCCAAGTCGGATCAAATTCCAGGTCCATATTGCAAAGCACCTGGATATCGGCATTCATATTTTCGAGAAGTCCGTTGCAGGCTCCTGCATAGCCCAAATTTTCACCGTTTTCGATAATGAAACAATTCAGGTTCTGCTTTTTTAAATTCTGAATGGAATTGTCTGAAGAAGCATTATCAAAAACAAGAACCCGCACCGGCACGGTTTGCGCCAAAAGGCTCTTGACGCATTCCGCAAGTTCCGAGCCGCCATTATAATTGATAATACCTACGTCCATTTAAAACTACAATCCGTAAAAACGAATATAATCAATGAATCCTGCAAAGTACCGGTCATGATACAACTGATTCATCAGGTCATATCCAACAGACAAATTGTAACCTAACTGGGAAACATCACCCTTGTATTCCGTTTCCAAAGTCAACTTTCCATCCTGGAAAATTTTGATTTTCTGGGAAGCCAGTTCTACGCGAATTTCAGTCCATTCACCAATCTTCAATTCATTACCCGTAAAGATTTTCCACTCGACGCCATCAACATCTTCGTCACGCAGGTGAACCCTAAGGACCCCATCATCAATTCGCACCATCCAGCCATCGCCGTAACGTCCTGGAGGCTCAGCCACAAATACATTCTGAATTTTACCAAATGAAGTCGGTTTCACCCTGGCTTCTACAGCAAAGTCCTTGCGGCAGAATGTAGTGGTAAGCTTTACGGGCAAGCCAGACTTTCCATCCAATTTCAAGGCCTTGTCTACTATCGCAGAAGAACCTTCTACAATTTTAACCGAATTGTTACTCATCTTGTCCAGGCCCACGAATGCAGGGTCATTGAATTCCCACGCCACCAGCAGGTTTCCCTTTGAGTCATCAATTTTTGTCGTGGAGCCTTCACTAAATTTCGTAAAATGCCCATAGCGGATGTAGTCTATAGCCCCCTCAAAGTAACGGATATGATAATTCTGGTTCATTGCGTCATAGCCGATTGCCCAGTCGTACCTTTGCTGGGTAACATCGCCATGGTAAGAAGCGGCAACCGTTAATTCTCCATTCTGGAACACACGGATACTATCCGCGGAGCGTTCCACCCGGATTTTCATCCATTGTCCCAACACTAAATCTTTTCCCGCAAAAACCTGCCAATCGTCACCATCCTTTTCCGAATCCCGCAAATGCAGACGAAGGGTTTCTTCGTCTACGCGAAGCATCCAGCCATCTACACCACGGCCAGGGGGTTCGGCCACAATGATGTTCTTCATTGATCCAAAGCTATCCACCTTGATTCGGGTTTCTACAACAAATTCATTCTGGAGCAGACTATCGGAAAGTGGAATTTTCAGCCCGGAAGCTCCATCAAAAACAGCAATGCCTTCGTCATTCAACACCGTTCCCTCACCAACGGTGGCGTCAAATCCGTTTCCTGTATAGTCCCGGCCTATATGGGCTGGGTCGTTAAATTCCCATGCGGCTATCCACTCCACTTGAGAAGAATCCCAATCTTCGGCAATAGACTTGACTGGAGTTTCCTCGGGCTTTCCCGCTACCCTCATATTGTGAACTTTGTCAAACCGAACACACATCACACGGCCAGGCGTATTTTCTGTCACTTCAGCAGGGTCAAATCCAATGGTGAAGGACCCTTTCAAGGAGCGTACCGCACCGCTAGCAATTCCCGCGGCACAGATTTCCCCATCAACATACAAGACTGTAAGTGAATCCACACGTTCTGCCCGTACCGTTTCCAGTTCGTTCAGTTTTAAAGGAGCCTGGGCCTCCAACTTAAGCCACCGGCCCTCTGTAGAAGCATCCCGCCATGTAAAAAACGGAATTCCGTTTTCAACACGAAGCGCCCAAGCATCGGCATCGCCATCTACCCCAGCAGAAGCCAAAGTAATATAGCCCTGATGCGATTCAATAATAACATCCGCCTCTACGGCAAAGCCATTATCAGAAAACGTATCGTCTACTTCAATAGAAAGCGTATCTCCATCCACAACCCAAAAATGTTCCACATCTCTGGAGCACTGAGCAAGACGGGCCTTTGCCAAGGAGGCATCAATTCTTGTCACACCTACAGTCGAATAGGTCTGTTCAGACGAACCATCATGCGAGTTTTCCGAACAACCGCATATACCTACTAGCAGGCAGAGAAAAAAGAACAAACTCGCCGACTTGAAATTGTACATTTTAGGATCTCCTTTACTCACTTTTTGATTTTGGTCAAGAACCCATACTGAAAGGGAATATAACTTAAATGGCTCAAAATGTTTGGCATAAACTTCAGCTGTTTGCGGATTCCCACAATACGTTCAACTTCTAGGCCGTTCTCCTTGGCAAAACGGATAAAGCTTTTCTTGGTCCAGAACGTCTTATGATTAATATCCAAAACGCCCAACGCTTTTTCACCCTGGTCCACCTTCACATAGCGGAAATCCCTGGTCAAGACAATCTTGAGGATATTTTCAACACAAATAAAATTGGGGAGAGAAAGAAGGATATGGCCTTCCGGGGTCAGGTGGTTTTTGCAGAAATTGATCAGATCCACCGGATCGTTCACATGTTCTAGAACATCACACATGACTATCAGGTCGAACTTGCGGTCTTCTTTGAAATCTTCGTAAAGAACGTGATGATACTCGTTAAAGCCACCTGGAAAATTTTCGGCCGTCTGGCAGTCAGTCCTGTTTTCGGGCTCTATAGCCACCTTATAGGAATCCTTGGGATAAATCACGCAATTCTTGCCGGAGCCAGCCCCTATTTCCAGGACGGTTTTAGCATCTGGAGGGACAAGCATGGCTATATCATAACGAACTTTATTCGGGTACATAAAAACCTCTTGGTAAAAATATAAAATTTTCTTGGTAAAAATGCTATTTTTACAGGCAATGACGGCAGGTAAGACAGCCAAAGGGCCTTGGATAAAAAAAATTTTCCAGCTTCTTGTAAGCGTGGGTGGTTTCGCTTACATTTTTTACAAGATTCCTTTTGCAAGCGTCATGGAGAACTGGACTGCAGCCATGATACCTTGGGTGGTGGCCATGCTCGTTGCCGCAAACCTAATCATGCTCATCCAGGCCAACCGCTGGAAAGGCCTCTCGGTACAGGGGCCAGAAATCCCCTTCAAGACCTATTACGCTTACACAGCCCTGGGGTATTTTTTTAACAACCTGCTCCCTACCGGCTTTGGCGGCGACGCTGTAAAATCTTTGGCATTCGGAAAAAAATTCAACCAGACCAGTCAATCCATTTCGGCAGTATTTCTTTCACGCATTCAAGGACTCCTTGCCATGTTCCTGTGTTTCTTTGTAGCGCTTCCCTTCGCCCTGTCAAAAATCAACGTACCTACGGTTTACACCCTCATTATGTGCGTTGCTCTACTGGTTTGCATTGCCGTTATCCTCTGCTGTCTGTTTTCTGACAAGATTCCATTCCCAGAAGCCATTACAAACAAAATTCGCTTCATCCCAAAGTTGCAGTACAGCCTTTCTATTTACAGAAAACACAAAAAACAACTGCTGTTGTCTTCGTTGGATTCACTCTGGCTACAACTATTAACCCTCTTCACTAGTTTTGCCTATTTCAAAGCAGTAGGAGTCGACATCAATATTGGTATTCTGGTGGTCTTTACCAGTATCACCATCGTAGTCGCCATGCTTCCCATTTCTCTTAACGGCATTGGCGTTCGCGAGGGAGTCCAAATAGCTCTTTTTTCCGGAATCCTCGGCATTCCTGCGGATCTAGTTCTTGCAGCAGGCTTGCTGGGTTACATTCCCTTGCTGTTCCAAGCCTTGCAAGGTGCCGTGGTACTAGTCGGAAGTAAAAAGGACTAGCCCCAGACTTCTTCCTTGAGTTCGCGGCCCCACATGTCCTTGATGACATCGTCCACCTTCTTTCCTTCGAAAAGGAGGGCATGGACGGAGTTCACAATGGGCATTTCTACACCCAGCTTGTCGGCAAGGGCCTTAGTGCTCTTGCAGGTGGGCACGCCTTCGGCAACCATTTTCATGCCGGCAAGCACCTGTTCGATGGTTTCGCCCTTACCGATGTGCTCCCCTACATAGCGGTTACGGCTGTGCTGGGAAAGGCAGGTCACAATCAAGTCGCCCATACCGGCGAGGCCAGCAAAGGTTTCGGACTTTGCCCCGAGGGCCTTGCCCAGGCGGCACATTTCTGCCTGACCGCGAGTCAAGAGGGCTGCACGGGTGTTGTCTCCAATCTTGTACTTGCCGCTGGCTTCGAGACCGTAAAGCACGCCAGAGGCAATGGCGATAACGTTTTTCACAGAACCGCAAAGTTCAATGCCCACGATATCCGTAGAGCTGTACACACGCAGGTAGCTGCAGCTCATGACCTTCTGCACAAACTTTGCGGATTCTTCGTTCACACAGGCAGCCACAATGGCCGTAAGGATATGGCGGCTCACCTCTTCGGCATGGGAAGGTCCGCTAAAGGCCACCATCTTGTCTTCGGTAAGCCAGGGAACGTTTTCCAATAGCACTTCGCTCATGAGCTGGTTCGTGCCTTCGAGAATACCCTTGGTAGCACACACCACCACGGGTTCTTTACCTTTGGCCGGTGTCCACTTGCCAAGGTTCTTGGCCACGCCACCCATAAACTGAGAGGGCACCACGATAAGCACCATGTCACAACCATCGAGGGCGGCGTTCATGTCGGTAGTGTATTTAAAATCTGCCGGGAAAATCACACCGGGCAACTTATCCTTGTACTGGTGTTCTGTGGAAAGCAAATCCACTTCGGCCTGCGAGTTAGTCCAAAAGGAAACTTCGCACTTATTTTCATAAACCACCTGACCAAGGGTAAGTCCCCAGCCGCCAGTTCCTAATACTGTAACCTTCATACTGTCGTCCCTAATTAAAACTCTAGTTACCAGTTACGCCCTACGGGCTAGTTACTAGTTACTAGAGATGTTGTAGTAAAACTTTCTAGTAACTCGGAACTTAGAACTAATAACTCAACACATCAATAATCTACAATATTTACGCCTTCGGAGTCTTCCTTTTAGACCCAAATCCATTCTCCGTGCCGTTCAAAAGCCGCTTGATGTTGGATTTGTGCTTCACAATCACAAAAATCGCCACAATAAGGCAAGTAATCATGAGTCCCAAGTTGATTTCGTCTGGTGGAAACGGCAACTTCAAGTAGCCCATCACGGCAAAAGCCCCGAGAGCAATGCAAGCGCCGATGCTCCCAACCGAAACATACTTGGTGGAAACCGTAAGGACAATCCACACCCCAAAGGCCGCAAGGGCAGTAATTGGGCAAAGGGCCAAAAAGACACCGAGAGCGGCAAGCACGCCCTTGCCTCCACGGAATCCAGCAAAGCAGGTAAAGCTATGGCCCAAGATGACCAGAAGGCCTGCCACCAGCGGCACCCAATGAGAGTAGTCCGCACCACCGGCAGCCACCTGAGAGGCACACATCTGTGCGGCAATCCAGGGTCCAAAGAAACCCTTGAGCAAATCCAGGAACACTACCGGAAGTGCCGGTTTCCAGCCCAGCACGCGGAACGTGTTGGTGAGACCTGCATTCTTGGAACCGTAGTCCCGAATGTCAAAGTCCTTACCTTTCGCGATTTTTGCGATCCAAATCGCGCTGGGGATCGACCCCAACAAGTACGCTATCGGAAGACTCAGCAAACTGTTCAAGTTCTTCGTCCTTTCTGAGGGTTAACTTCTGGTCAAAATTCAAGCGGAGGGGCGCACCCTGTAGCTGGAATTCTTCGTAAAACTTTTTAAGCAGGTAACGCTTGTAAGATTCGTCCACCAATTCCGGTGTGCGGGTCTCAATGGCAATCACGGGAGGCTCCACCAGAATCTGGCAGGCTCGGGTCAAGGCAACCACACGGGCGTTGTGGCTGGGAGGCGCCTTTTCTTGCAAGAAATTCGCAAAACTTTCGGCCACTCGGTCTCGGCCCAGCACGCGGCGGCAGTTGGCATATACCGTCTGGATAGACTGGATAACCCGATTTACGCGAAGGCCTTCCTTGGCACTGATAGAAAGAATGGGCACGTACTCCAGCATGGGTTCCCGTTCCAGCATTTCCTTGACCATGCGGTCGAAGGACTTTTCCGTCTTGTCGGGCAGAATATCCCACTTGTTCAGCACAAGAACCAGGCCCTTCCCCGCCTTGCGGATTTCGGTAATGATTCTAAAGTCCTGAACCTGGAGCCCTCGGGTGCAGTCCACCAGAAGCACCGACAGGTCCGACCTGCGGATGCTTTCCATGGTGCGCATGTTGCTAAAAATTTCCACCTCGTCTTCTACCTTCGCCTTTTTGCGAAGGCCCGCCGTATCGGTGACCACGAACTTGACGCCGTTTACGGTAAAGGTACAATCGATAGAATCGCGGGTGGTGCCAGGAATGTCCGAAACCACGGCACGTTCCTCGCCCATCAGGCGGTTCAACAGGGTGCTCTTGCCTGCATTGGGGCGACCAAGGATGGCAAAACGGATGGGCCGTTCCTCTTTCCGTTCCCCACGCACAGGGGTCGGAAGCACTGCGACAATTTCATCCATCAAAGAAAGGCAGGCATAGCCCGTCAAGGCGCTGATGGTACGGGGCTGTCCAAAGCCCAACTTCAAGAACTCGTAACTTTCCTGACGGTCGCCCAGGTTTTCGCTCTTGTTGGCCACCAGAATCACCTTCTTGTCCAACTTGCGGATAAGCCTTGCAAACTGCTGGTCCAGCTTGGTAATGCCCACGCGAACATCCACCATAAAAAGGACCAGGTCCGATTCCTCGACGGCGTTAAAAATCTGGGTACGGACACTATCGGCCAGGACATCGATGGTATCGTCCGGCAAAAAACCGCCGGTATCTACCACCGTAAATTCGTGGCCCTTGTAATTTGCGTTCTGATAATGCCTATCGCGAGTCACACCGTCACGGTCAGATACCACGGCAGCCCTGCGGCCAAGAATCCGGTTAAAAAGAGAGGACTTCCCGACATTGGGCCGTCCGATAATACACACCACAGGTAATTTCATCGCATACAAATATAGAATATTTATATTTTTATTGGTGTATTGTTTAGAGTTCAGCCCCAGGTGGGCGGACAAAAGAGGTTCATGTGAACGGAAAAACGGAAACCCTTTGCGTTTTCGGGCACCCTATTGCCCATAGCAAATCCCCCCTCATGCACAATGCGCTTTTCAAGGCGCTTGGAATCAACGCGGCCTACCTGCCCTTTGGACCAGAACCGGAGAATTTCGCCCAGGCTATCCAAGGTTTCAGGGCCATGAAATTCAGGGGGGCAAACGTTACCATTCCTTACAAGACTCCCGTCATGGAACTGGTGGACGAACTTAGCCCCATCAGCAAGTTTACCGGAAGCGTAAACACACTTTACTGGAAAGACGGGACCGTTGGCGACACCCTCTGCGGAACCACAACGGACCCCTACGGTTGTATCCGCAACCTGGAAGAAAACGGAGTGCAACCTGCAAACACCACCGTGGCCCTTCTCGGAAACGGCGGAGCGGCAAAGGCCATCGCCTACACCCTGATGGAACAGGGCAACAGGCTTGCCATCGTGTGCCGCAACAAGGACAAGGGCGAAGCCCTGGCTGGTTCACTGAATCCGCTGTTCAAGGACTGCGAAAAAATTTCCGTATTCACCTTCCTGGAATTCCCTAGCGTTTCCAAGGAATACAAGATTATCATCAACGCCACCTCCGTAGGCATGACCCCAAACGAAGACGAATCTCCTCTTGACAAGGACAGTCTGAACCCTGGGCAAGTCGTCTGCGATATCGTCTATGCACCGCCCAAGACAAAGCTCCTGAAGCTTGCCACCGAAAAGGGCTGCAAGACCGTTACCGGCGAAGGCATGCTGGTGCACCAGGGGCTGGAAAGTTTCAAGAAATGGTTCCCCGAGCAAGTGAAGGGGCATACCGACGAAGAACTGCTGAATATCATGCGCAAGGGAATGGAGGGTATCTAATGAGAAGGCATATTTTCTTTACGGGTTTCATGGCCAGCGGCAAGAGTCGCACCGGCAGGGCTCTGGCAGAACGACTTGAGCGCCCCTTCGTTGACACCGACAGTCTTATCGTGGAGCGGGTCGGAAAGTCAATCTCCGAAATATTCGCACAGGAAGGGGAAGCCTTTTTCCGGGCGAAGGAAAAAGAAATCATCGCTGAAATCTGCAGTAACGAAACGCCCCAGGTGGTTTCCCTAGGTGGTGGCGCGCTCACCCAGGCCGACAACATCAAGATTATCCGGGAAAACGGCCTCATCATCCGCCTGTGGGCCAAGCCCGAAATTCTTTCGGAACGCATCGGGCGCAAGAACACACGGCCCCTGCTTGCCAACCTGAGCGACGAGGAACGCCTTGCCAAAATCAAGATCATGCTGAAAGAGCGTGAGCCCAACTACGCCCAGGCCGACTTCAGCGTAGAAAGTTCCAACGACTACACCGAAGCCCATGTCATCGAAAAAATCCTGCACATGAAAAAGTTCTGGAGCAATCATGCCCTGGATGTGTGCCCCTCTAGTGGCGGGCGCTACCCCATCTTTATCGGCAGGAACATCATTCCCGATTCCAAGGCCCTTCTGGAAGGCCTTCGGCTGGCCCCGTCCAACGAATTTCTGGTCTGTACGGACACCACCATCGCAAAGGTCCAGAACGAAATGCTCTCGCAGTTGCGGGGCCAGGCGGGCCGTTGCCCTATCTTCAAGTTCCAGGCTGGAGAGCGGAACAAAACCCTCCATAACCTGAACCAGCTTTTCAGTTTCTTGCTGCACCGGAACTACACCCGAAAGAGCTGTCTGTTACAGTTCAGCGGTGGCGTGGTAGGCGACATGGCGGGTTTTGGAGCCGCCACCTACCAGCGGGGAATTTCCTTTATCCAGTTCCCGACCACCCTCCTTTCTATGGTGGATAGTTCCGTAGGTGGCAAGGTGGCGGTAAACCACCCCGAAGGCAAGAACATGATCGGGGCATTCTACCAGCCCAAGGCCGTAGTGTGCGACCTGGCGGTGCTTGCCACCCTTCCCGAAAACGAATACCTGGCAGGCCTTGCCGAAATCGTCAAGTACGGTGTCATCTACGACAAGGAATTTTTCCGCTACATCGAAGAAAACGTAGAAGGCATCAAGAAACACGACGATGGCGTGTTGCGTCACCTGATTTTCAGGAGCTGCCAGATCAAGGCCGAAGTCGTAGGCATCGACGAGAAGGAATCCGGTCTCCGGGCCATTTTGAACTACGGTCACACTTTCGGACATGCCATCGAAAAGCTCACCAACTACAACATGTTCAGCCACGGTATAGCCGTAAGCCTCGGCATGCGGGTAGCCGCCCGTGCAGCCGTACTCCTGGGCAAACTCTCCGCCGAAGAAGAATCCAGGCAGAACGACCTTTTGGACCGCCTCGGATTCCCGAAAAGCTACAACGTGGATACGGAGCAGGCCTGGAATGCCATGGCCGTGGACAAAAAGGCCGAAAAGGGCACAAGAGTTTATATTTTGCCTACAGAGATTGGGAAAGTCGAAAAAGTTGTTAATATTGAAAAGGAAACAGTAGCAAAAGCGTGGGAAGCGATTAGGGGTTAGGATCTAGGGGCTAGGATTTAAGGGCTAGGATTTAGGGGCTAGGATTTAGGGGCTAGGATTTAGGGGCTAGGATCTAGGGGCTAGGATCTAGGGGCTAGGATCTAGGGGCTAGGATCTAGGGGCTAGGATCTAGGGGCTAGGATCTAGGGGCTAGGGATGCGGGACGCAAGAAGTGTCATCCCCGACCCATTCGACAAGCTCAGGGCAGGCTCTGGTCGGGGATCTGCTTGAGGTTTTGGTGGTTAGGAAGGCTTTACTGATAACTGAGGACTAGAATGAGTATTTTGGTAACAGGTGGTACAGGGGCTCTGGGATTCCATATCCTCTCTAGCTTGAGCGGCACGAATCACGAGCTGTTCAGCTTTAGCGACGAGCAGCCCCAGCCTTGGCAGAAGGTGGACGGTGTGCAATACCTCACCGGAAACCTTTTGAACTTCAAGGACGTCTATGAGATGCTCCAGAAGGTGGCTCCTACCCATATTTACCACCTGGCCAGCCAATCCTCCGTGGGGCTTTCGTACCAGAAACCCTACGAAACCCTGAACATCAACCTGCTCGGGACCCAGAACCTGCTGGAAGCGGCACGGCAGGCATGCCCCAAAGCACGAATCATGCTGCTCAGTTCCAGCGAAATCTACGGACGTACGGAACAACACCTGACTTACCTGCACAAAGAAGAAGACCGCCCGAACCCCATGACTCCATACGCCACTTCCAAGGCATGCATGGAACTCCTGGGGCACCAGTTTATCAACGCCAGCGGACTCCACATTGTCTTTGTGCGCCCATTCCACTTTACGGGGCCCCACCACAGCCGCCGTTTCGTGATTCCCTCTATCACCTACCAGCTGGTAAAAATCAAGTTCTACGGTAGCGAACCCGTTATCTATTCCGGAAGCCTCGACATCAGCCGTGACGTGGTGGACGTGCGTGACGTGGCCCGCGGTATGATTCAGGTGCTGAACACCGCTGAATCCGGCGAGACCTTCAACATCTGCAGCGGCAAGTCGTACACCATCCGGGAACTGGTAGAAATGCTGGTGGACATCGCCGACGTGAGCGTGGATTTCCGTTTTGATTCCAAGTACGAACGGGTCAACGACATTCCTCTGCTGATTGGGGACCCCACCAAGATGACGAACCTGGGCTGGAAACCCATGATCAGCATCGAAGACAGCCTTACGGACCTTTTCAACGAAATGGTAATCCGCCGCCGGACCGAGCTGAAAATGGGCCTGGGGAAAGACCTGCCTCTGTAGCGCTCCCACCATTTTTCTAAATTTGAGCTCGTAATATTCATCCACATTTAATAAAGGTTTTATTATGAAAATCAAGACCCTTTTGATTACCCTGTCCGCTTCTGCCATGGCTTTTGCCGAAGAGGCCGCTCCCGAGCAGCCCAGCGCCATCGCAAGCTTCTTGCCCCTTATCCTTTTGTTCGTGGTCATGTGGCTGTTCTTTATCCGCCCCAAGCAGAAAGAAATGAAGCAAATGGACCAGATGCGCAAGGAACTGAAGAAGGGCGACAAGGTGATGACCACCGCCGGCATCATCGGCACCATCACCTCCATGGAAGACAACATCGTCACGGTCCGTACCGGCTCCACCACGCTGATTGACTTTGAAAAGAGCGCCATCCTCAGAATCATGAACGCTCCTGCAGCCGACACCAAGACCGAAGAAAAGAAGTAATCATGGCGATTTTACCTATCCGCATTTACGGTGACCCGGTTCTCCGCAAAAAGAGCGAACCCGTTACCGAGATTACTCCGGAACTCCGCCAGCTGGCCAAGGACATGCTGGAAACCATGTACGATGCGCCGGGCTGCGGCCTTGCCGCACCCCAAATAGGTAAGAACATCCGTTTGGTGGTCATCGATACCGCTATTCCCGGCGAAGAGAATCCCAAGCCCTACATCATGTTCAACCCGGAATGGGAAGCGGAAGAAGACGCCAAGCCTGTGGATTATGACGAAGGATGTCTTTCTTTCCCGGACATTTTCTGCAATGTGGTCCGGCCCGACAAGGTGTGCGTCCGCTTTTTCGACATCAACGGAGAGCCTCAAGAAATTCACAACTGCGAAGGCCTTTTTGCCCGCTGCATCCAGCACGAATCGGACCACCTGAACGGCGACCTTTTCGTAGATAAGATTTCTACTGCCGACCGCACCATGAACCAGTCCAAGCTCCGCAAGATGGCCAAAGAGACCCAGGCGAAGCTGAAGAAGAAGTGATTGGTAAGGGCTCGAGGCTCGGGGCTCGAGGCGCGAGGGATGTCATCCTGAGCACGAAGGGATCCTGGGTGACATAAGGTTTAGAACTTAGTAAAGAAGGGACGGCTATACGAGCGTCATCAGGGCAACATTTCTTTTTCTTCTGGCGCTTATCGTAACGACAAGTGCCGCAGAGGATTTTGAGCTGCCGGACATGCCCGCTCCCGCGATCAAGACCATCAAAAAAGACTCCAGCGGCGAAGATCCCGAGATTGTAGATTTCAGGCCCATCGAAGCAACGAACGTTTCCGACGTCCAGGCGAAAGGCCCGAGGGAAGCCCCTGCGTCCACGCAAATCAAGACGGAATCTGGAGATACTTTGGCCCGAGTCCAAGCGGAAAAGATACCGACGAACTTGAATAGGCCTCTTCGTGTAGGGGTCTATACCGACATCAAGGAACTGTACCTTTCAAAAGGCGGAGAGGTTATCCATATTACCGTCAAGGGCAAGGAGTTGAAATTCCAGGGGAAGGAAAATTCCTTTACCGCCGTAAAAAAAGACATTGACGACGGCAAGTGCGTCTCTATCGCGCCGACCCAAAAGCAGCTCGCCAGTTCTTGCTATCCAGGATTTTTTACCATCTCCTACAACAACGGGAAAATCAACGCCATCAATACGGTGGACATGGAAGACTACCTGCGGGGCGTGATCCCTTACGAAATCGGACAGCTGGACAGCAGCCGTTTCGAGGCGCTGAAGGCCCAGGCGGTAGCGGCCCGCACCTACGCCTACAAGCATTTCGGGAGCCGGGAGTCCCTGGGCTTTGACGTGTTCGCTGACACCAAGGACCAGGTGTATAAGGGTCTCCAGAGCGCAACGGCCCTGACAGACCGCGCCGTCAAGGAGACCAAGGGCGAAGTCATGATGTATAATGGCGAGTTCATTACCGCCTACTACCACTCCACCTGCGGAGGCATGTCCGAGACGCTGGACACCTGGGAAAAGCCGAACCTGCCCTACCTCAAGAGCAAACCGGACCTGCGAAGCGATGGAACGCCCTGGTGCAAGGAGTCCAGCTACAGCAAGTGGGAACGGACCTTTGAAAGTGACGAACTGGTGAAACTCTTTGTCCAGAACGCCAGGGATTCCAAGGCGAAAGTCGCCCCCTTCAAGAAAGTCAAGGACATTACCGTCAGGGATACGCTCAAGAGCGGACGCATCTTGACACTTGCGGTCACTACGGACACGGAAACTTTCGAAGTCCGCGGCGACAAGGTCCGCTGGCTTTTCCGCAAGGGCGGAACAATCCTCCCCTCCAGTTTCTTTACCGTCAAGAAGGACGGCAGCAAGTGGATTCTCGAAGGCAAGGGATTCGGCCACGGCGTAGGCATGTGCCAGATGGGCGTGCGGGCCAGGGCCCAGGCGGGTCAGAGCTACATCGAAATTCTGAGCCATTACTATCCGGGAATCACCCTGGAACGGTTCGAAAGATGAGTTCCGCCGCATCGCCTGTCATTGCAGTTCTCAGCCAGGGCTGTGCCGCCAACTTCGGCGACGGGGAAAAAATAGCCCGGGCGCTGTCCGCCCAACATCCGGATTGTTCCATCTCGTTTGAATTCCCGACGGAGCAGCCCCTTGCCTTTTACCTGAACGTGTGCACCGTCAAGGGAAACGGAACCGCCCTGAAACTCTTGCAGCAGGCAGTAGCGGCTTTTCCGCAGGCACCCGTCTTTATAACAGGATGCGCCCCCAAGGATTTCCAGGAAGAAGCCCGCAAGATTTCGGACAAGATAACGTTCACGAGTTTGAAAGCGCTAGAGTCCTTGGATTCTATCGCTCCAAAGGGGCTCCAGAATGACATACGAATCCTCCGGCAGTCCCCCTTCGTAGGCATCGTAAACATCGAGGAAGGCTGCCTGGATGCCTGTGCCTTCTGCTCCACGAAGCTGGTAAAAGGACGGCTCCAAAGCCAGCCCGAAGACGCCATCGTGGATCAGGTCCAGCGCCTAGTGAACGACGGATGCCTGGAGATTCAGCTCAGCGGGCAGGACTGCGCCTGCTACGGTTTTGACACCGACACAAACCTTGCAAACCTCACGCAAAAAATTCTCGTTCAAGTTCCCGGAAACTACAAGATCCGGCTGGGCATGGGCAACCCGAGGCACATCCTCGGCTATAAAGACGCCCTGCTGGAATGTTTCCAAGACGAACGGCTCTACCAGTTCTTGCACATTCCTGTCCAGAGCGGAAGCGAGCGCGTTTTGCAGCTCATGAACCGCAAACACTCCGTAAAAGACTTCCGTAACTTTGCGCTGGAGGTGCAAGAAAAGTTCCCGCTGTTCACCCTCAGTACAGACCTGATTGTGGGTTTCCCTGGGGAAACAGACGCCGACTTTCAAGAGACTCTTGACCTGCTGAAGGAAACCCGCCCCACCGTCTGTAACATTACACGGTTCGTGGCCCGCAAGGGAACCGTTGCCGCCCGCATAGAAGAAGCAAACGCCGCCGACACGCCTGCCGTTTCAGACAGCGTAAAGCACGAACGCTCCGCAAAGCTGTTCGACGCCTTCCAGCAAATCGCCCAAGAAAACAACCAGCGCTGGGTCGGCAAGACCTGCACGGTCGTGACCGAAAAACAAGGCCACCGGGCGGGCACCACCATCGCGCGAAACAGCGCCTACCGCCCCGTGGCCCTGCAGGGGAACATCCCAGCAGGTAAAGCTCTACAAGTGCGCATTACAAAAGCAGAGCCCTTCGCCCTTATAGGCGAAAGGCTCTAGAGATTTCAGAAATAACCCTTACAACAAATTAGACGTCGTCAGCAGCGGAGGCACCCACCGCCTGTTCCAGCGTGGTATGACCGTCCAAGGCCTTCTGGATACCGTCCATACGGAGCGTAATCATGTCGCATTCCTGCATGGCGGCACGCTTGATGACGTCACCGGAGGAGCGCTTGATAATCAAGTTACGGACTGTTTCGTTGGGTACCAGGAACTCGTAGATACCGCAACGGCCCTTGTAGCCCGAACCGTCGCACTTGTCGCACCCCTTGCCATGGTAGAACTGCATGTCGGGAGACAGGTGGAGTTCTTCGCGAAGGGACGGAGATATTTCCACAGGTTCCTTGCAGTACTTGCAGATGCGACGCACAAGACGCTGGGCAAGCACGCCCTTGATGGCGGTGGACACCAGGAAGGGTTCCAGGCCCATTTCCAGCAGACGGGGGAATGCACCGGCAGCATCGTTGGTATGGAGCGTACTGAAGACCAAGTGACCCGTCAGAGCAGCTTCGATAGCCATGGACGACGTCTCCTGGTCACGCATTTCACCGATCATAATCACATCCGGGTCCTGACGGAGCAGGGCGCGAATGCCCGCCGCAAATGTAAAGCCTGCGGCGTTGTTGATTTGACCTTGGTTCACACCGTCAATATTAAGTTCCACAGGGTCTTCCATCGTAGAGATGTTGATGGTGGAATCCAGAATTTCTCGAATAGAAGCGTAAAGCGTGGTAGACTTACCGGAACCCGTAGGACCGGTCACAAGCACAATACCGTTAGGAGCGTTAATGGCATCAATAAACTGTTTGAGCACACGGGGGTCAAAGCCCATGTCCTTCAAGGGGAACTGACCCGAGTTCGGGTCCAAGATACGCATAACGATTTTTTCGCAGACACCGCGCTTACGGAGCGATATCGGAAAGGAGCTCACACGAAGGTCCACTTCAGAGCCTTTGTAACGCACGGTAAAACGACCGTCCAAGGGTTTACGCTTTTCGGCGATGTCCATCTTGGAAAGGAGCTTGATACGGGAAAGAATCTGAGGCATCAAGCGGGCAGGAATGGGAGACATGACCTGCAGGTCGCCGTCAATACGGTATCGGAGCTTGAGGAAGGTCTCCTGGGGCTCCAGGTGAATATCAGAGGCGTGACGGGCAATGGCTTCATGAATCAGCGTGGTCACGATTCGCACCACCTGGCGGCCTTCTTCGTCGGTCAGTTCCGGTTCGTCGTTACCGCCCTGACCCCTTTCCACGGTCTCCAGTTCTTCGCCATCCTTGGTCTCGCCAATCAGTTCAGCCAGGGATTCTTCGGAAGTGCTACGGCCCGCAAACACGCGGTCGATGGTCTTGACCACGTCGGCATCGGAGGCCATGACGATGTCCACTTCCATCTTTACCTTGAACTTCACGATGTTGATCACACGCATGTTGGTTGGATCAGTCATCGCGATGGTCAGGGCTTCACGCTGGACACGGCGGTCATCTTCGCCCTTGGAAACAAACAGGGGCACCACCTTGTAAGTCCTGCACAAGTCTTCGGGCAAGTAGGTGTAGGCCTCGGGGTCGATAGCAAAATTTTCAAGCCTTACATAGGGAACTTCGAACTGCTTGGAGAGAATCTCCACCAGGCGTTCTTCGGGCATGAACTTCAAGTCCACCAAAGTACGGCCAAGGCGCTTGCCGGTCTTCTTCTGCTCTTCTAGAGCCTGGTCCAGCTGTTCCTGGGTGATGTACTTCTGGGCGAGCAACATCTCGCCGATACGCATCTTGGTAGTGGACTGCATCTGCACGCCCAAGATGCTAGTAAGAGTGTCTTCGCTGACCATGCCCAGGCGAATGAGAATCTTCGCCAGAGGGATTCCGGTACGCTTGTGTTCGGAGGTGGCATGAGCCAGCTGGTCTTCGTCCAGGACACCCTGACGAATTAGCAATTGGCCCAAGTTCATTTTTGTGTTACTTATCATAAATGCGACCAAGCCTGAGCTTTAACAATCTTCTTTTTCCCTTCTTCGAGCATGTAGACACCGGCACCTTCTTGAACCGAGCCAATCTCGTATACCCCGTCGGGGAAACCTCTTACTGAAAATATATCATTTTTGGCAGAAACGGTAAATAAAAGCACGTATTCTTCACCGCCATCCATCACAAAATCCATAGGATTTAGGCCATATCGGCTGCACATTTCCGAAACCCGAGGGTCTACGGGAATCCGATTGGCCTCCACCTCCAAGGAAACAGCGGAAGACAGGGCCAGATGGTTCAGCTCCGAAGAAAGTCCGTCGCTGATGTCCAAAGCACCGTGGCAAACGCCCGTAGAGGCGAGACGTGCGCCGAGGTCCTCCCGGATAGCGGGACACAGGTGGTACTGAATCAGGTCCTGAAATTCCCCGAAACCGGCGGGGCGGTTCTGCAACAGCCAGAGCCCTGCGGCTGAGCGCCCGAGGGTTCCCGAGACGAACAGTCTGTCGCCCACCCTAGCGCCACTCCGGAGCAGGCGGGTAGGCGCCACCTGTTCGCCCACGAGGGTCGTAGAAAACATTCCCACATCGCCGGAAACGGTGTCGCCCCCGATAAGGGCGATATTCCTTTTGGCAAATCCTTCAGCCACCGCAGCGGACACCCGACGCACCGTGTCTTCGCTCCAGTTTTTACCGACGCACAGGCCGAACAGGGCCAGCCGTGGCCTGCCGCCCATGGCTGAGATGTCTGAGACGTTGGAGACAATATGCTTTTCCACGGCCTGTTCCGGCGTGGACCAGTCCAGGCGGAAGTGGGTCCCTTCTACGGACAGATCCTTGGTGGCAAGCCATCCGTCGAACTCGGCGGCATCGTCGCCTACGGGGAGCCAGTCCCGAAATTCGGGGGCACCTTTTTTTAAGGGCAACGACTTTTCCAGGATGCCGTCTATCAGTCTGAATTCGCCTAGGTCGGGAAACATGTGCGTTAATTGTTGATTAATGTTTGATATGTTTTTCCTATCTCAAAAATAATAGATTTCTCTCCAAAATTGCCTTTTTTACACCTAAAAAAGGGGTTTCAATCTTTCTATACTTTAGGCCGTGGGACACATATTCTTCATAGCCCCTTCTTCACCGGGCAGCTTGGACCGCCTGAGCCAGTGGACTCTCCGCTGGCTTCTGGAAAACGACATGGCCGAAGATTCCACCATGTACACCTGCAACACCATCGAAGAAGCGGCAAACATCCTGGAGACGGCGCTCATTACGGGAGATTCCCCGGCGCTTATCATCTTCGACCACGCCGACAGGCCCACCGACATGAACATCGCCTTCAGCAAGAGGCTCCGCAACAGCATTCCCGAATCCTGGATTGTGGAAATTGTCCCGGATACCATGCCCATCGAAAAAGAAGATGAGGGGTTGTACTGGATACGCAGGCCACTTACCGAAGACGAGTGGCGGGAGACCCTGGACCAGGTGCTGCGGAAGACCCCCACGCCGCAGTGGGCAGAAAACTAATGAGTTATCAGTTATGAGTATATAATTTGGCGCCAAGGGCGCGATTATAAGGACTCACAACTCACTACTCACCACTCATTACTCCTAAGTTCTATATTGAGCCTGTATGATTAAGGGCGTCAGTTATTTCGGCGTGCGCACGCCAAGGCATACTCTTTCCGACATGCAAGACATCAAGGCGGCGGGTTTCAACGCCGTGCTCCACACCTGGAGCGAAGAAGACCAGCAGTATTATTACGGTACCATGGCTGAAATTGTGGACCGGACCGCCAAGCTAGGTCTAACGGTCTACGTGAACCCCTGGGGGGTGGGCCGCGTATTCGGCGGCGAAGCCTATTCCGAACTCACCGCCCGCAATCACGACCTGTGCCAGGTGGCGCTAGACGGCAAGCCCAAAGTGGCCGCCTGCCCCAACCATCCGGAATTCCGGACCTACATGCACCGCTGGATTGAGTCCGTCTGTGCAACCAAAGTAAGCACCATCTTCTGGGATGAACCTCATTTTTACTTTGAGAAGGGCGGACTTAGCAACTGGAGTTGCAGGTGTGAAAAGTGCCGCGGGCTTTTCCGTGCACGCTTTGGGTACGAGATGCCCACCGAACTTACCGAAGACGTGCTGAAGTTCCGCGAAGACAGCCTCATCGATTTTTTGAAAGAAATGACGGAAGATGTTCACGCTCGCGGTAAACGGAATTGCGTGTGCATGTTGCCACCCTGGTTCCCAGCAGGCCTCGACGACTGGGGCCGCGTGGCATCTATGGACAGCGTGGATGAAATCGCCAGTGATCCCTACTGGGAACGGGGGGCCACCGAAGAATGGGTCCGGGAAAAGTACGCCGAGACCGCCCACAAACTCGTGACCGTGGCCGCCAAATACGGCAAGGCCGTGCAGATGTGGATTAAGGCCTACCAGATCGAAGCAGGCCGCGAAAACGACCTGGCCATCGCCGTAGCCGAAAGCCGCAAGGCTGGCATCGACAACATCTTCGCCTGGAGCTACCGCGGTACCGAGACCCTCAGCTGGCTGAAAAGCGAACACCCGGACGAAGTCGCCCGGGTGTTTAGAGATTCGCTCAAGTAATGGAATTTCCGGTCAAGCCGGAAACAACATACTACTTTGCGCGTTCCAGGTAAGAACCGTCGCGAGTATCCACGCGGATCTTGGTGTTGTTCTCAATGAACAGCGGGATCATCACCTTGGCACCGGTTTCGAGGGTGGCTTCACGCATCACGTTGCCGCTGGTGTTGCCCTGCACTGCCGGAGGAGCGTCCACAATCATCAGGTCAACGAAGGTAGGCGGAATCACTTCGATGGGAAGCGTAGCGCCGGACTTCGGGTCCTTCCACCAGGTCACTTCTACGGTAGCACCGTCCAGGAGCCAGACTTCGCAGCCATTCAGAGCTTCCTTGGAAATTTCTTCGGTTTCCTGAGTTTCGTTGTTCAAGAAATACCAAGTAGAACCGTCATTGTAGAGGTAGGTCATTTCGGTGAAGGTCACGTCGGCTTCTTCCACCGTATCGCCACTCTTCCAGGTGCGTTCCAGGGTGCGGCCGGTCACCAGATTCTTGATACGAACGCGGTTGAAGGCCTGGCCCTTACCCGGTTTCACGAACTGGTTTTCGATGATTTCGTACGGCTGATCATCAACCATGATTTTAAGTTTCTTGCGGAATTCGTTGGTGCTTACAGTACCCATATTATCCTCTTGTTGATTTTGAAGCTAAATTTAGTATATAATGGAAAATTCAGGGACCGTTTTTACACAAATTTCAGACTTTTTGGACTATCTGGGAAGCGATTTTGCAACCAGCTTCGCTAAATCAGATACCCTTGCGAACCTAGACCCCGCACCTAAGTTTCCATTCCTTTGTTCAAGGCACTTCGCAGACCAAATAAAAAATTCCAGCAACCCCGAAGCACTCCTTCGCGAGGTTCTGCCCCTTACCGTAGAACGGGAAAACATTCCCGGATTCGTTGACGACCCCGTAGGAGACCTGCCTGCAGGCAAGTCCGACTGCGTTATCCAGAAATACGACCGGCGAGCCCTGATTGTCTCGACCGCCACCTGCGGTGTCCGTTGCCGCTTCTGTTTTCGCAAGAACTACCCCTTCCAAAATATACCCGACGTGGCCAGCGAAGTCAACAACTGGCTCGACACCCACAGCGATGTTTGGGAAGTTATCCTCTCCGGAGGCGACCCCCTCACGCTTTCGCCCGGGAATTTCCGCGACCTGGTGGAATCCATCGCAGCCCACCCCTCGGTCACTACGCTTCGTATTCATACAAGACTCCCTGTGATGCGTCCGGACCTTGTAATGCAGCACTTTGAACTGTTGCGGGAACTGCCCACCCGATTCAACTGCGTTCTTGTGTCACACGTGAACCATGCCGATGAACTGGACGATGAATCAGCCGCCCTGTTTGCCCACCTCAAAATTTGCGGCTGGACTCTACTCAACCAGAGCGTCCTTTTGAAAGGCGTAAACGACAGCGCCGAAATTCTTGATACACTTTGCCGTAAGCTTTTCTCGCAGGGAGTACTCCCCTACTACCTGCACCAGCTGGACCACGCCAACGGGGTCGCCCACTTTGAAGTTTCCGATGAACGGGCGCGCGAACTGATTGCAGAAATCCGCACCAAGTTACCTGGCTACTTGGTCCCAAAACTCGTCCGGGAAATCGCCGGCGAAAAAAGCAAGACTCCGATATAATATAAAGAAGCCTACATCGCCGAAGTTTGTAAAACAACAGCCTCGGAATCAAAAATCAAGTATTTGTGAACCTAGACAGGAACTGAGCCAGGCGCTCGTTACCCGATTCGCGGAACACGTGGTCGGGGGTTCCCTGCTCCACGATGACGCCGCCGTCCATAAAGACAACCTTGTCTGCCACGTCGCGGGCAAAGGCCATCTCATGAGTCACAATGACCATGGTCATCCTGTCTTCGGCAAGTTTCTTGATAATCTTGAGCACTTCGCCGGTGAGTTCCGGGTCCAAGGCACTGGTCGGCTCGTCAAAGAAAAGAATCTTCGGGTTCATCGCGAGAGCGCGGGCAATGGACACCCGCTGCTGCTGACCACCGCTGAGTTCGCAGGGATAAGAGTTTTCCTTGCCCTCGAGGCCCATACGCTTGAGCAAGAACCGCCCCATCGCGCGGGCATCTTTGCGTTCGTCTCCCAACACGCGCACCGGAGCCAAGCAAAGGTTCTGCAGCACCGTCAGGTGCGGGAACAAATTGAAGTTCTGGAACACGAGCCCCGTAGAAAGGCGGATTTCGCGAAGCGTTTTCGCCGGAGCATACTTGACTGCCGAGCCCTTCGCCGAAACGCCAGGCACTACCATGTCCTTGCCGTCGACCTGCACCAGGCCGCCATCAACCGTTTCGAGCTGGGTAAGGCAACGCAACAGCGTACTCTTGCCGGAACCGCTAGGCCCGATAATCGAGAGCACCTCGCCCGCCTTCAGGTCAAACGAGATATCCTTGAGCACATGCAAGTCGCCAAAGGACTTCTTGACGTGTTCTACCTTGAGAATCGGCGCAGATTCATTCACATTTTCCATTCCACGCCTCACTTATAGTAATTGAGCTTGCGTTCCACGTAGGCGAAAAGCACGCTCAGCAAAAGGTTCGCCACATAGTAGA
>OCVV011352172.1_pt1 | contig 32732 bp, 29 predicted proteins | sample 1539721 | NCBI WGS metagenome assembly OCVV01 (sample SAMN02144230, study PRJEB22623) | gut metagenome | biome: sheep rumen | host: Ovis aries | place: New Zealand | reverse complement strand
CCACGTCGCCGCGGACGAAGACGGTCACGAGGCCGCCGCCGACGCGCTCCTTGCCGATGAGACGGACGTTTGCCGCCTTGACCATCGCGTCCGCCGCCTCGACGGATCCGATCATGCCCTTGGTCTCGATCATGCCGAGTGCCTCAGTGGTGCTTGCCATGCTTGTTCCTCCCTGGGTCGACTTGCCTGCTATCTGAGCTTGCTACCTAACTACCTGGACCTTTGAGCCCGTCTTGAGGTGAAACGCGTTTGCCTCTTCCGTGTCTATGTGACAGTCAAGGTTTCCGGTCTCGGTGACGCGCACGATCACGTTGTCGAGCATGCCGCCACGCTCTCCGCAAATCTTGAGCGACACTACCTGACCGTCGTGGAAGCCGCGCTCCGCTGCCTGCGACGGACTCATGTGGATGTGGCGGGCCGCCACCATCACGCCCTCGGGGAGGACGACCGTCCCCTTCGGGCCGATGACGGTAATGCCAGGAGTTCCCTCGAGGTGTCCCGAGAGGCGGATCTCCTGCGGAACGCCCAACTTGAACGTGTCGCCCGCGAGCACCTCCACCTGGGTCTGAGAGCGAACGGGGCCAAGCACGCGCACCTTCTGGATGACGCCCTTCGGGCCCGCGAGGGTGACGCACTCCTTTGCCGCGAACTGACCGGGCTGGCTGAGGTCCTTCACCTTTGTCAGCTCGTAACCCTTGCCAAACAGCGTCTCAAGGTCGTGCTGGGACAGGTGGATGTGACGGCCAGACACCCCCACCGGAACGATGTTCGGGTCGATGGCCGACTCCTTCTTCCCCAAGAGCGACTCGATGTCGTCCTTGGTCCAGATGCCCTTCTCGAAGGCGGCGGCTATAAGATGCTCGAGCTCGGCCGCGGTAAGGGCGGGCTCGGTGCCCTTGCCCTCGCTGGTGAGGTCGACCTTGTGGCACTCGACCGCGGCGTGATCGGCCACGGGCTTCTCGCATGCCGCGTGCTCCTTAACCGCGTGCTCCTCGGGCTTCGGGCCGCACGTGATGCGTACGCCCTTCTCCCGCGCGACGTCCTTCGCCTGGGCGGTCACGATGGTGTTCTCGTCCACGTAGATGTCCTCGTGTCGTGCCGCCGCCGCGACGACGTCCTTCGCGCTTACAAGTCTCTTCATGTCGTCCTCCTTTCCTTACAGATTCACGTCTTCGTCTATGATTCCTACGATCACCGCGTCTACCGGGGCGTTCTTCTGGAACTCGTCCTTCACGAAGTGGTATGCGGAAGACCCCGTGGTCACGATCACCCGGTCCCCCACCCCGGCGCTTATGGTGTCGACGCAGATGAGCTGCTTTCCTGCCTCGTCGCCCGCGATGACCTCCACGCGCATGAGCTTCATCCCGTTCAGCTCGTCGTACTTGCGGGTGGCCCAGATCGAGCCGATGAGCCTACCGACAATCATGGGACGCGTCCTTTCCGTCCTGGATCTTCCGGAGGCACTCCATCACCTCTGCCGTCTCCCCCGCAATGGCGAGCATCACCATGTTCTGGGGACAGGACCCTCTCACGTCGGTCACGACGACCCCCGCGGTCTTCTCGGCGATGTCGCTCGCGACCACCATCTCGATCAGCTTGCCCTGGACGAGCCCGACCGCCGCCGGCCTGAAGTCCTCGCCCCAGCGTGCGCCGCTTCGCTGCCTGATGATCTGCATTGTCCCGGGCGCCGGGGCCTTGATGACCTTCACGTCAAGCATCGTCGCGCTCCCTCGCCTTCTGGACGCACCCAAGCGCGATGCCCATCGGCGTTACGAACATGGGATGGCTCGGCTTGTGGACCTCGATGCCCAGGCGCTTCTGCACCCTGTCCTCGATGCCCGTGAGCTCGGCCGTTCCGCCAACCAGGATGACCTCCGGCACCTCGTAGTCGCGACACGCGCGCTCGATGATCGTCGTCACCTTGTCGATCGTCGGCGACACGATGGGAAGGACTTCCCTGTGGTGCTCGGGATTGCGCTTGTAAACCTCCGCGTCGTCGAACGTCATTCCCTTCGCGCCGGCAAGCACGAGCGAGAAGTGCGTCCCTCCGGTCGACTCGTCGATGCACTCCACGACCTTGCCGTCCTTGAAGACGGAGATGCCGGTCGTGCCGCCACCGATGTCGACGACCGCGCCGTCGGTGGTGCCGATGAGGAGGTTCGCGGCAGTGGGCTCGTCAAATACCGCGATGCACTCCATGCCCGTGCTCTCGGCCACGTTCTTCACCACGCCGCCGTCAAGCGCCTCGGTCTCGGGTGGGATGGCGACCGCGCACTCCTCGAGCTCTACGCCAAGCTCACCCTCGATCTGATCCTTCAGCCGCCTCGCGATGTCGCAGGCGCCCACGTAGTCGACGACCATGCCGTCCTTCACGACGCTTGCGAACTGGTACTTGCAGTCGACGGGGTTTCCGTCCTCGTCCAGGACGACGAGGACGATGAAGGCCGTGCCCAGGTCGAGGCCGCAGTAGAGCCGCTGCCCCTCCCTCACCTTCCTGGGATGGTCCACGCAGTCCAAGAGATCCTCGAGCCTGCCGTTCGCCTTCTTAAGGTCGACCATCCTCTACACCTCCTCTTCCGCATTGGAAATTGCCTCTTCGAGCAGTTCACACACCGTCGTCGCCTCACTGACCCACGCCGAGACGACCCTCGCTTCGTCGGATCCCAGACTCTCCTTCGCCCTCGCCCAGGAGCGGGCGTACCGACCTATCTGGGCATGAACGCTTGCCATCTCGAAGAAGACCGGATGTATGCCCGCATCGAAGGTCGGAACGGGCGCCGGGCCCGGCGGACCTCCGGCCGGGTCGGCATGACCGTCGGCCGTGACGAGGTCGGAAGCGCTCCGCGCTTCCTGCCACAGACGGCCGACCCTCTCCGTACGGCGCGCGACGGTGTTGTCCACGCCGAGCGCCCTACGGGCGAGCAGCCTCAGGCGAGCGCCGAGGAGGTTCGCGTCGAAGACCAGCGCACCCAGATCCACCGTCGGCTCGCGATGCGGGCCGCCGTGAATGCCACGCGCCTCACCGTGGGGTTTCGGTCCCCGTTCGTCGTCCTCGAACTCGATCCTGAAGTCAATCAGGAACTGCCTTGCGCTTGGCGTGAGGCGCGCGTCCTCGGGAAGCTTGTACTTTTCGAACGGGCACGTCCCGTATGCCTCGCGCAGCTCGTCCTCGGTGACGTAGTGCATTTCATCCTCCTCTCAGTCTCTCGTGTTCCGCAGATGCTGGCGCCACATCGGCATCTAGTGCCTGACCAGGCTCACCTTGAAGTCGGCGCCCTTGATCCAGCCCTCGATCCTGTTGAGGTCGTCATCGCTGAGCGACGGGTCGTCCTTGATCTCGTAGTCACGACCGAGCGACGCGTACTTGCCGACGCCGAGCTTGTGGTAGGGAAGCAGGTCGACGCCGTCGAAGTTCTTCTGGTAGCGATACGGCTTGAAGTACGCGATGACCGCGTCGATCTCTTCCTTGGAGTCGTTCACGCCCTTGAGCAGGGGCATGCGGACGCGGACGTTGTATCCGTTTTCCAGGAGCTCCTTGACGTTGCACAGGATCTGCTCGTTGTTCACGCCCGTCCAGAACTTGTGCTTCACGGGGTCCATCTGCTTGATGTCGAACAGGAACAGATCGACGTACTGCGCGACCCTCATGATGGTCGGCGTCGGTGCGTAACCGCAGGTCTCGATGGCCGTGTGGTAGCCATGGGCCTTCGCCGCCATCAGGATGGAAAGGGTTGCCTCCGGCTGTGCCAGCACTTCTCCCCCGGAGAGCGTGATGCCGCCCCCGGACATGCGGTAGAAGTCGGCGTCCTCGTCCAGGAAGTCCATGATGTCGTCGATGGAGCGGTCCTCCCCCATGACCTCAAGCGCATGGTACATGCAGGCCTTCTCGCACCTGCGGCAGCCGATGCACTGGACGTCGCGGTCGACGACGTGCTCCCCGTCCACCATCTTGTGGACGCCGACGGGGCAGACCGCGACACATGCCCCGCAGTCGACGCAGTTCGCACGCTTGAACATGACCTCGTGCCCGCGATGCTGGCTCTCGGGGTTCGAGCACCATTTGCAGCGGAGGGGGCAGCCCTTGAGGAAGGCCATGGAGCGCACGCCGGGGCCGTCGTACATGTTGTACTTCTGAAGGTTGAAGATGCGCGCCTTGCGCTCAACACCACTCTGCTCGCGGCTCATTGCAGCCTCTCCCTTCTTTTCGCGTACCACGGCGTGGCACTCCTCTGGTCTTCCGATTACGGTTCTTGTTGCCTAGAACTTGTTGAGCATGGTGCGGCTGATGATTTCGTCCTGGACGTCCTTGCACAGCTCGTTGAAGAACGCCGAGTAGCCTGCGACGCGGACCACGAGGTCGCGGTGGTTCTCCGGATGCTTCTGGGCGTCGATGAGCGTCTTGTTGTCGAGGTAGTTGAACTGCATCTCGCCGTTGCCGAACATCGAGGCGGTGCGCAGCAGGGTGATGAGGCCGTTCTCGCCCTCGGGCGTGTCGAGCAAGCCGCTCATGAGCTTGAAGTTGTGGACCATGCCGATGTTCATCGAGTCGTTCGAGAGCTTCGAGACGGACTTGATGATGGCGGTGGGACCGCGGAAGTCCGCACCCTGCGTGGGGCTGATGCCATCGGACAGCGGGGTCCAAGCCTTGCGGCCGTTCGCGGTGGCGCCGGTCATCTCGCCGAACGGGGTGTTGTTGGAGATGGAGAGCGTTCCGGTGGACATGTGGGAGTACAGCGTCTTGAAGTCCAGGTGGATGTGCTCGGTGTAGTCGATGATGTCCGCAGCGATGTCATCCGCGTAGTCGTCGTCGTTTCCGTACTTCGGGGCGTCGAGGCAGTCCTTGCGCAGCTGGTCGTAGCCCTCGAAGTCGGCCTTCATGGCATCGAACATCTGCGTGAGCGTGTACTTGTGCTCGTCGAAGACCAGCTTCTTGATGGCGGCCATGGAGTCCGCGTAGGTGGCGAGGCCGGTCCAGACGACGCCGGGGCCGTAGTTGTACATGGCGCCACCGGCGGAGACGTCCTTGCCGTGCTCCATGCAACCCTCGTACATGATGGACATGAGGGGCTTCGGGGCGACGTCACGTGCGACGCGCTGCGAGATGACCGTCGCGACGTCCGTCCACTTGGTGACGTAGTAGATGGTCTTCTTGACGGCGGCGTCGAACTCCTCGTAGGTGTGGTACTGCTCCGGGTCGCCCAGGTCGGGGGTTACCTGCTTGCCGTACCACAGGGGGATGCCGTGGTTGAGGGTGAGCTCTATGCAGATCGGCCACTGCGTGTAGGACGTGGAGGTCCACTGGTACAGTCGGCCGGACTTCTGGGGCTCGACGCAGCCCATCATGCAGTAGTCGCGCGCGTCCTCGACGCTGACGCCCTTGGCAAGCATCATCTTGATGTGGGTGTCGTCGAAGTGACACGCGGGGAAGCCCATGCCGGAGCGGACGATGTCCACGATCTTGCGCATGTACTTCTCGGGCGACTTGTTGTTGATGCGGCACGCGATGGACGGCTGGTACACCTTGACGTGACGGACGGCGTCCATCAGAAGGTAGGTCAGATCGTTCGTCGCGTCGTGGCCCTGGCGCGTGACGCCGCCGAGGGTCATGTTCACGAAGGGCTGGTAGCCGGCGAAGAACTCGGACTGGCCGCGGGAGGTGACCCACATCATCTCGGACATCTTGATGAGCATGCAGCCCGCGATGTCGAACGCCTGGTACGGCGTGATGCGGCCGGCCTCGATGTCTGCCTTGTAGAACGGATACATGTACTGGTCGACGCGGCCGAGAGACATGCCGGTCTGGTTCTCCTCCACCGGGAGCAGGCTCTCGATGACGAAGACGGACTGGACGGCCTCCCAGAACGTGCTGGGCTTGTGGGCGGGGACGTGCGAGAGGATCGTGGAGATCTGCTCGAGCTCGTGCTTGCGCTTCGCGTCGTGGCACTCGGAGGCGAGCTTCGCCGCGTAGTCGCTCATGCGCTTCGCATAGATCATGACGCCCTCGGTGGTGTCGATCACACTCTTGTAGAAGTAGATCTTGTCGAGGTCGTCGGGGTTGGCATAGTCAAGCTGCGCGAGGTACTGCTTCGCCTCGGCCTGGATGTCGAGCATGCCCTTGTTCATGAGGATGACGTCGTAGCCGGGGTTGGAGTCACCGCCGCCGGACATGGCGTGGTAGGAGCAGTCGGAGACGAAGGACTCGCCGGAGAGCTCCCAGACGCCTGCCTCGCGGTACTGGTCCTCGCAGATCTCATCCTGGGACTTGCCCTCCCAGAACGGGAACAGCACGTCGCGGCAGTACTGCTTGTCCTCCTCCGAGATGTAGAACGGGTCCTGCGGACGGTCACCGATGGTGTCGAGCTCGTCGCGAAGCCAACGCCATGCGAGGTCCGGCGAGAACGCACCGGCGCGAGGTGCGCCGCAGGGTGCTCCGACGACAAGCTCGTCGTCCTGGATGACCAGCGGGGCGGTCTCGCAGCAGCGACGGAACGCCTTGGCACGAAGCTCGATCATCGGCATGCCGGGATTGGCCTTCGTGAGCTCGGTGACCGCACGAGCACGGAACATGGTGATCGTCGGCACCTGCTTGAGGAAGTTCTCCTTCAGGCGGACCTGGCGGTCGGTGGGACCGTCGGGCACGTCGTAGGGCTCATCGTCGCTCACGTGCTCGTGGGCGGAGGCGACGGGCGCGTCGAGCTGGTCGGCCACCTTCTCGAACATCTTGCGGACGGTAGCGCGCTGCTCGTCGGACATGTCCTTCGTTGCCTCGGACAGCTCCTTCGCAAACTCCTTGATGTCCATTCTCACTCCTCTTCGGAATCGTTACGAATTGCCTGTACTACGCCGGAGAACCAGTCCCCCGGCTCCTTGCCTGTATCCCTCGGCCCCGCAGGACGGCTCTTCTCCCCGCCCCCGGAGTCCGGAATCCGAACCCTCACAGCGACCGGCGTGTGGTCGCACGAGCTCGCCCTGTCAAGCAGCGCCCGCGCGTCGGGACCCTCCCCGACCCCCACCTGCCTCCTACGCACGAAATCCCCGTAGGTGACCCCGAGCTCCGAGGTGGTGGCGCAGTCCCATCCGGTGACCGTGAGCGTCTTCGGCAGGTCGCTGTGACAGCCGATGCAACCAAGTCCGGTACTGACGTTCACGAGGACCCTGCCAACGGGCTTCTTGAGGATGAATTGGCGGATTACCTCGGGATCCTTTGAGAAGATCGAGAGCGCGTTGCCGTGACCGCTGTTGAGGATCAGCTCTATGCACTTCTCGCACGCCGTACGCCAGCTCTCCTCCACGTAGTACGAGAGGACGGGGCCGAACTTTGCCTTCGAGAAGAAGCTGTACTCGCTGACGTAGGGCTTTTCGACGACGAGCACCCTCGTGCTCTCGGGCACCGTTATGTCGGCGCGACGGGCGAGGTCGAAGGCGCTCTTCGCGATGAGCTCGCGATACGGGTTTCCGTCCGGCATGAAGAGCGTTCCCACAAGGCGGTCCGCCTCCTCGTCCGTGAGGAAGTAGCACCCGCGCCGGCGAAGCTCCTCCTGGAAGCGCTCGTCCACGGCACGCTCCACGACAACGCTCTGCTCCGCGCCCGGAAGCATCCCGTAGCAGAACGACTTGCCGAGGACCACCTCGTCCGCGCACGCGGAGAGGTCCGCGGTCGACTCCACGAAGACCGGGTTGTTGCCAAGCGTCGCGTGGTACACGTCCCTGCCGGCAGCGTCGAAGTCGTGGGCGTTCGATTCCTCGCGGGAATCGATGACCACGCGGACGCACGGCTGCGAACAGACCCACTCCTCGCCCTCGGGGCAGAAGATCGAAAGGAAGCCGAGCGCCTCCGTGGGATAGTGGCAGAACTCCGCGACCTGGAGCACGTCGCCCATGACCTTTTCGCACGTCGCATGGATGCGGGCGCTGGCCGAGAAGACGATCGGGCTCTTGGAATGCACTGCCATGAAGAGCTGGCTGAGCATCGTGGGGACCGCAAGCCAATCCGGAAGCAGCGACACGACCACGCCCTTGGGAAGGCATACCTCCGCGGAGCCTCTGCGCGAGCGGATGATCTTCTGCACCGGAGTCTGTGCTCGCACGTCGTCCAACAGGTCTCCGAGGACCCACTTCGTGAGCTCGGACTCGTCCTCGGGCGAGCAGTAGTCGCTCTCGTCAAAGGACGCCTCGGCGTACTCGCGCGCCTTGGGCAGGATTCGCTCGCGCAGGTGCGTCAGGAAGTCGTCGACCAGCGATGCCGGCAGCCCCTCGAGGACCTCCGCGGATTCGGCCGCGTGCTCCAGGAGAATGCGCGCCTCCTGAATCGAGAGAAGGTCGTTATCGATGAGAGACATTCGCCACCTCCCTAGTAGGGCAGGAGCTTCTCGACGGTGTACTTGTCGGTGATCTTCTTGAGATCGGGGTGAGGCCTTGCGATGACGACGGAGCTGTAGACCTCCGCGCCGAGTGCCTCGACAGCCTTCACGCCGGCCTCGACCGCGGCCTTGCACGCCGCGACGTCGCCCTGGACGAGGATGGAGATATATCCGGAGGCGGTGTTCTCGTAGCCTATGAGCTCGACGTCTCCCGCCTTGCACATGGCGTCCCCGGCCTCGAGAACCCATACCAGGCCAAAGGTCTCGATTGCGCCGAGCGCGTTCATACCCTCACTTGCCATGGTCCAGCCTCCTAGTTGTAGTCGACGTCGTGGACGGAGACGACGTCGCCGATGGGCGGAACGGGCCTCTTCATCACATTTGCGGCGGTGAGCTTGCCAATGCTGGAGGCAGCCTCCTTGCCGGCCTTGACCGCGGCCTCGCATGCCGCGACGTCGCCCTTCACGATGATGGTGACGAGCGTGGAGCCGACGTTCTCGTAGCTGACGAGCTCGGTGTCGCCGGCCTTGAGCATCGCGTCGGCCGCGTAGATTGCGGGGACCATGCCGATGGTCTCGATGAGGCCGATGGCCTCCTCTCCCCTGTAGCGCATGACGAGCCCCCCTTTTACTTGATGTAGGAATTGATGGTGTCACGCTGCTCGGCGTCCGCGCCGTAGAACACGCGCAGCTCGCCGTTATCGTCGAGATCGACGCGGGTCTCGCTGATGAGCCCGTTCTTCTCGGCAGTCATGAGAGCCTCCTGCATCCTGTCGCGCTTGAACGCCGTGAACGTGGAGTAGTCACCCTTGAGGTCCCTCATCACGTCGTCGACGCTTGCCTCGTCGACCGTCGTGAAGTACTTGAGCATTGCGTAGTTGAGCGGGCGCATTATGCCTCCTCCTTCTTTCCAAAGAGCTCCTTGGGGTCAACCGCGATGACGACGATGCCGAGAATCATGACGATGGCGGCTATCCAGGCGATTGGCGGAAGCGCATAGCCGGGGATGCCCATGATCAGACCGACGACGACCCAGGTGACAAGCGGCGCGACGAAGGTGTACGTGCCGTTGCAGGCCATGCCGAGGGCGGTGCCGCACATGGAGTTGCCGCGATACCAGCTGGCGAACGACTTGTAGGCTGAGAAGCCGGCGACAACGAAGCAGAGGATGGTGGGGAGGTCGGTGATCGCCGCGCCCACGTAGCCGAAGGACTGACCGAGGGAGACGCCACCGACGAGGGACAGGACCGGCAGGACGACGAGGAGCTCGACCAGGCCGGAGACGCACTGGCGGATGGTGATGCCGATCTGGGTGTCAATCATGCAGGATGCATAGCCGGCGATGCATCCCTCCGCACCCCAGCCGAGCGCCGCGACGAACGCGAGGGCGAGGCCGAGGACCATGTTGGAGGAGGAGTCGCCCGTGAGGCTCGCGGTACCGATCATGAGGCCCGCGAGGACGCAGATGCCGATGCCGGCAAGCTTGCGGGGACCAAGCTCCTGCTTGTACAGAATGCGGGAGAGGATGGAGCCGATGGCGGGGTTGAGCGCCGCGATGGGGACGACGATGGTGCCCGCCTGGGAGAGGGCGATGATGTATGCGACCGTGGCGATAGGGCCACCGACGAGCGCGGAGAGCATCAGGATGATGCCGGGCTTCGTGTTGATGGTGCGCCCGAAGTCACCGAGCTTGCCCTGCTTAGCGGTGATGGCAAGGGCCCAGATGGCACTGCAGGAGTCGTTGATTGCGCTCGCGACGGTGGGAATGATGAAGACCGCGAGGAAGGCGGTCGGGTTGAGCGCACTGGTCCAGCTGGTCCAGAGCTGCGAGTTCTGACCGGCGGTAACGAACGCGGTGTAGAAGCCGTACATAAGACTCGAGAAAAGGGCGACCATGATGCCCTTCTTGAAGAAGCTGGAGTCGAGCTCCCTCTTCTTCTGCGTAGCCACGCTGACAGCGGATGCCTCTTGCATGCCTTCACCCTCCAGACCACATAGGAATTTCTAATGGACGCGTTGGTCAAAGATGCTGCAAGGCTTCCGTTACGTGAACGCAAAGGGTTTTGAAGGTGCGGCAAACAAAGCTGGCAAACGGTACGAAACGACCCGCCAAGCGGATTCCGTTTCCCCGTGAACGGCTTTTGTGCCAAAGCCGTCCGTATCTGGAAACGTATTCGTAATATTAGATCGCATTTATATTGGATATATAGCTCACCTGAGACAAAGGGTCATGTTTGTATCGTCCAATCGCGCTGCCGAAGGGCACATTGAACGACAGCTCGCGCATCTCGGTGAGTGCGATTCCGTCATACGTGGTCAACAGCTCAATCCACTGCGTGCGATCATGGACGGCACGCGTGTTAAGGGAGCTGAAAGCAAATTCGACGCGCTTTTCTCGGCGGAGGGCAAAACATTGACATAGCGTTCAAGGTTACTGTTTCTACTTTCATTTATGCAATTTGTGTATGAGTTCCCGACGCGGAACCCGACATGCATGAATTGTCATGACGCTTATATCAATTGTGCACAAGAAGACCCGCGACGGCAGGGGCACTGCCAATCGCGGGTCTGGGAAAGCCGTAAGTGCTTGGGTTTGAGGGCGTCGCGCGTTGACGTAAGCGCAAGCGACGCGCCCGGCGCTTAGTGGACGAGGAGGAAGTACGCGACGACGGCGACGCCGAGGACGATGCGGTACCAGCCGAACGGCTTGAAGTCGTGCTTCTTGATGAAGCCCATGAGGAACCTGATGACCAGGATCGAGACGACGAATGCGACGAGGCAGCCGACGCCGAGGATGGCGAGCTCCATGGACGTGAACGCGTTGCCCTTGAGGAAGAACTTCACGAGGCGCAGCCCCGAGGCGCCTACCATGACGGGAATAGCAAGGTAGAACGTGAACTCGGCCGCGACGGTGCGCGAGCAGCCGAGCAGCAGGCCGCCGATGATGGTGGAGCCGGAGCGCGAGGTGCCTGGCACCATGGAGAGCACCTGGAAGATGCCGATGCCGATGGCCGTGCCCCAGCCGAGCTCGCCAATGCTCTGGACGCGGGCGTCCACGTCTGCCAGCGCGGCCTTGCTGGGCGCGATGGGCTGGGAGTTGGGCTTGAAGTGCTGCGGGCGAGCCTTGAACGACCTCTCGATCGCGATGCGCTCCGCCTTGTGCTCTCGTGCGGTCTCGATCGCGATGAACGCGATGCCGTAGAAGATGAGCGCAGCAGCGATCACGAACGGGCTTCCGAGGTGGTCTTCCATCCAATCGTCCAGCGGGATGCCGATGATCGCCGCGGGCAGGCACGCCACGATGATCTGGCCCCACAGCTTCCACGTGCCCTTGCGCTCCTGCGTGGACTTTGCCTTGGAGAACGGGTTGAGCGCGCCGAAGAACATGACGCACACGGCGAGGATGGCGCCGAGCTGGATGACGACGAGGAACATGTCCCAGAAGTCCTTGGTGACGTCCAGCGTCACGAACTGCTTCAGCAGGAGCATGTGTCCCGTGCTCGAGACGGGCAGCCACTCCGTGATGCCCTCGACGAGCCCGTACAGGGCCGCCTTCAGAAGTTCGAAGATGTTCAAGCGAAATCTCCCCTCGCGTACGGCGGGCCCGTCCCGACGACGTGCCCGCGCTCTTCTCGGCTGCGTGGACGCGCCCTTCCCTGGGGGCGGCGCGGCCGAAGCGGACTCTATCATGACGTTTTGGGCGGGCGCGCGACGCAACGCCACAAGAGAATCATGCGCCGCTCGGCGGGCGCGTGCGAACGATCGCGGCGTGCATGGGTAGACTCGACACATGCGGGGACAGCGCGCCGACGCGCACGGACGCCCGCGGGCTGACAGGTCTTAGAGCACGGGAGGTGCCTCATGGTTACCAAGTATCAGGATCTGGGCTACAACAGGATTCTTGTGGCGCTGGACGGAACGGACCAGCAGGACGAGGTCCTGCACCGCGCGATCGTTGTCGCGGCGAACAACAACTCCGAGCTCTACATTGGGCACGTGATCGACTCGACGGCGCTTGAGACCGCCGGGACCTACCCGGTGGACCTGGTGGCGAGCCTCGAGAAGGACTTCCGCGACTCCATTGCGGACCAGGTTGAGGCCGCGCGCGGCATCGACAGCATCAAGAAGGTCGAGGTGATCGTGAAGGCCGGGCGCATTCGCGAGACGCTGAAGGACGACATGATCGACGTGATCGAGCCGGACCTCATCATCTGCGGGGCGCGCGGGCTCTCTTCCATCAAGTACGCGCTGCTGGGGTCGATCAGCACGTTCCTTACCAGGAACGCCAAGTGCGACACGCTGGTGCTTAAGTAGCGGGCAGCGATGGCGCCGCGCCGCGGACGACAGCAACGGACGGCTGCCGCGCAAGGGCTGCAACAGAAGCGACGGATGCGAATCGTCCCGCCTGGGGTGCGCCCTGGGCGGGACGCTCTTCTCACCGCAGGCGCGCGGGCGTGGCACGCGGGCGATGCACGTCGCATGGGGCGTGAGAGGCGGCCGTCGCGGCGCGTTTGCCGAACGCGGTTATGAAGGGAGCATGTAAACCGCGTTGCCTAGGTAAAATAGAGCAGTTATGACGCGACGCGACGACTGACGAAAGCTGGGGATTCATGACACGAAGGCCGATGCGACTGGCGGCGACCGTCCTGGTTGCCGGGCTGCTGTTTGGCGTCGGGACGAACGCGCTTCCCGTGACCGCGCGAGCGGACGAGGCCTCTGACCTGCAGGCGAAGGTAGAGCAGACCAGCAAGGACTACAACGCCGCGACGAAGCACCTCAAGGACGTGCAGGCGGACATCGACGCGAATCAGCAGAAGCTGGACGACCTGAACGCGCAGATGCCGGAGCTGAAGCGCGAGGCCGCGAGCTCCATCAACTCGTCCTACAAGCTCTCGCAGTCGAGCAACGGCCTCATCGACATGCTGCTGTCCGCAGAGAACTTCAACGACCTCGTTAGCGCCATGAACTACCTGGACATCATCGCGGGCAAGAACTACCAGGCGATCGACCGCCTGGTGGAGGCGCGCGAGCAGGCGCAGGAGACGCAGGACAAGCTCGCCGCGCAGAAGACGGAGGCCGAGTCCGCGCAGGCGAAGGCCGAGGACGCCATGAACGACGCCATCGCGGCGCGCAAGGAGGCGCAGCAGAGGGCCGCGAAGGAGCTTGCGGCACAGCAGGCCGAGGCGCAGAAGGCCGTGGAGGACGCGGAAAAGGCCGAGAAGGACGGGCAGACCACGTTCAAGACCGAGTCCGGGAACACGGCGACCATCTCTACCCCAGAGGCCCCGCAGAAGAGCGACGACGGCGCGAGCTCGAACGGCGGCTCGCAGAAGCAGGACAACGCGGCGCCGAGCACACCGAACACGGGCGCCGTGACGTGGTCCGCGCGCGACGAGTTCGTGAAGAAGTGGTCCGGTCGCATCGACGCGTACCTCGCGGGCTCGCCCATGGCCGGGCACGGCAAGACGTTTGCCGAGGCAGCGTATGACAACGGCGTTGACCCGCGCTTCTCGCCCGCCATCGCGAACGTTGAGTCGAGCAAGGGCCTGTACTGCTTCAAGCCGCACAACGCGTGGGGCTGGGGCAGCTCGGGCTGGAGCGACTGGGACTCCGCCATCCGCGACCACGTGGCCGGGCTCGCGTCTGGCTACGGCTACACCGTGAGCGTCTCCGTCGCGAAGAAGTACTGCCCGCCCAACTGGCAGTTCTGGTACTCCGCAGTGTTGAGCAACATGAACAGCATCTAACGCGACGCATGCGCTACGCATGAGCAGGGTCGGGATCCCAGTGGAACCCGACCCCTTTTTGCGCGCGCAACGCGCCGCTATGCCGTGAGGAACACCATCACGATGATCATGGCGAATCCCAGAAGGTCCATGGGCGAGAAGTGCGCCCCCAGGAACGCGACGGACGTGACCGTGGCCATGACCGGCTCCATGGTCCCGAGCATGGCGCCGCGGACGGAGCCCACCTCCTTCACGCCCTGCAGGTAGAGCGCGTACGCGCCGAACGTGCCGAACACGACGGACGCCACAAGGAGCAGCACGCCAAACGCGTCCAGCGCGGGCATGTGGTTCCACGGCTGGTACACGGCACTCAGCACGAGCCCGGACATGAGGAACGCCAGGCCGTTCACGGCGAAGTTGCCCCAGCGCGCGATCATCTTGATGGGCTGGATGGCTAGGATCGCGGCGGCGAGCGCGCAGCCTATGCCCCACGCCAGGCCCTGCGGCGGCAGCGCGAGCGCGGCGGGGTTTCCGCCGGTGGCCACCAGGTAGGTGCCCGCGATGGCAAGCACCAGGCCCGCGACCTCCCTGCGGCGCGGGCCGCGCCGGTTGACGACGCACACGTACGCCATCACGATCACGGTGCACAGGCTCTGCAGGATCGTTGCGGTGGCGGAGTTTGTCCAGTCGATCGCCTCGAGGTACGCCACCTGCGAGAACAGGATGGACCCGATGGCGATGCCGGCGATGGACAGCAGCGACCGGCCGTCGTGCAGCACGCCCTTGAGCCGGTTGGGCGACGTGACGTAGCCCATGCCCAGAAACAGCCAGCACGCCGTGAGCTCCCTCACGCACGCAAACCACAGCGGGTCCACCCCGTAGCGGCCCATGAGCACCTTCGACAGCGTGCCGTTGACGCCCCAGAGCGTGGCGCCCAGAAGCGCCAGGGCGATGCCGCGGCCAAGGCCGGAGCCCTTCTCACCCGTGCGCGCCCGCGCGGAAGCCGCCCTGCCAAGCGCCCTGCGCGCGACCGCGCGGACGCCACTCTGCTGTATGTCCTTATCCACCTGCTCGGAGGGGATCATGCCATGCCGTGCCACAACTCTCCTGCCACCAAACGCCAACGCCATCCGCACGCGCCACGGCAGTGCCACGACGGTGCCACGCACACGCCGCGCACACAGCGCGCGCGGCTTTCAGCACGATAGCACCAACGCAGGCATCAGGCGAGCTGAAGAGGGGTAGAGTTACCTCGTTAGATATTTGACACAACGGGAGATGCCATGTTGCAAGAAGAGAAGAACGCCGCCACGCCCGCATGCGGAGCCGTGGCACCCTACACCAAGGCCGACCCCAGCCTGGCGCCCGGCACGCGCCACGCCGGCTTCACCGTGACGGACGTGCTGCCGCTGCCGGAGCTTGCCGGCACCGCCTACGTCATGCGTCACGACGCAACCGGCGCCCGGGCCATGTGGATCGCCGTCGACGACAACGAGAAGTCCTTCTCCATAGCGTTCAAGACGCCGCCCGCCAACAGCACGGGCGTGTTCCACATCCTGGAGCACTCCGTCCTGTGCGGCAGCGAGCGCTTTCCGGTGAAGGAGCCGTTCGTGAACCTGCTGAAGACGTCCATGCAGACGTTTCTGAACGCGCTGACGTTTCCGGACAAGACGATGTACCCCGTGGCGTCCACGAACGCCGCGGACCTGAAGAACCTGGTGGACGTGTACCTGGACGCGGTGCTCCACCCCGCCATCTACCAGCGGCCGCGCATCTTCGAGCAGGAGGGCTGGCACCTGGAGCTTCAGGACGCGGACGGAAACGCGGCCGCGCCCACGGACCCCGACGCGCGCCTTGCGTACAACGGCGTCGTCTTCAACGAGATGAAGGGCGCCCTGAGCGACCCGGACGAGGTGCTGTTTGAGGCCGTGAACCAGAGCCTGTTTCCGGACACGCCGTACCGCTTCGAGTCCGGCGGCGACCCGCGCCACATTCCGGAGCTTTCGTACGAGGAGTTTCTTGACACGCACGCGCGCCACTACAACCTGGCGAACAGCTACACCATCCTGTACGGCAACCTGGACATAGAGGACATGCTCGCGTTTGTGGGCAGCCGCTTTGACGCGGCCGCGGACCGCGGCGCCGGCGCGCCAAACCCGCTGCCGCTGCAGGCGCCCGTGCGTGCGCCGTTTAGGCAGGTCACCATGGCCACCGCGCCGGAGAACGCCAGCGTGGGCCTTGCGTACGTCATTGGGACCGCGGCGGACCGCGAGCGCGTGCTCGCGACGGACGTGCTGCTGGACGCGCTCGCGGGCTCGAACGAGGCACCGCTCAAGCGCGCGGTGCTCGACGCGGACCTCGGCGACGACTTCACGGCGACCCTCGTGGACGGCGAGCTGCAGCCGCAGGTGCTGTTTCAGCTGAAGGGCGCAAAGCCCGGCGTGGCGGGGCGCTTCCGCCAGCTGGTGGAGGACACGTGCGCACGGCTCGCGGCGGACGGCATCGACCGCACCAAGCTCGAGGCGTCGCTTGCCCAGGGCGAGTTCAACCTGCGCGAGGGCGACTGGGGATCGTACGCGGACGGCGTGGCGCTGTCCATGCAGGCGATGTCCAGCTGGCTGTACGACGACGCCCGCCCCGTGGACTACCTGCGCTACGAAGATCAGATGGCCCGCATGCGCGACGGCCTGGGCAACGGCTACTTCGAGCGCCTGCTGCGCGAGCTGGTGTGCGACTCGCCCCACAGCTGCGAGGTGGAGCTGGTGCCGGCGGACGAGGGCGCGGACGCGGCCGAGAAGGACGAGCTCCTCGCCCGCCAGCGTGCCATGACGCCAGAGGACCTTGCGGCCGTGGCCCGCGAGGTCGAGGCGCTGCGCCGCGAGCAGGAGGCACCGGACAGCCCGGAGGCCCTGGCCACGCTGCCGCGCCTCACCACGGCCGACATCGGCCCCGCGCCCACGGACGCGCCGCTGCAGCGGATGGACGCTCCTCTCCCCTGCCTGTACCACGACCTGCCCACGCACCGGATCGACTACGCGTACCTGTACTTCGACCTCGGCGCGCTCGACTTTGCGGACCTCCCGTACGTCGGCGTGCTCACGGACCTGCTTGGCAAGCTGGACACGGCGGACCACACGGCGAGCGAGCTCGACACGCTCATCGAGGCGAACCTGGGCAACCTGGACTTCTTCGCAGAGACGTACGGTCACGACGACGACCTCGCGTTCGCGGACCCCAAGCTCGTGGTGGCGGAGAGCGCCCTCTCCGAGAACGTGGCCGCGCTCGCGACCATCGCGCCGGAGGTGTGGTCGCGCACGAGCTTCGCGGACGCGGACCGCATGCTCGCCATCCTGACGCAGCGCCGCATCCTGCTGGCGCAGCACTTCGTCAACAGCGGCCACTCCAGCGCGATGGCGCAGCTCACGGGGCTGTACTCCAAGGTGTCCGTCGCGACGAACGCCATGGGCGGCGTGGAGTACTACCTGTTCCTGAAGGACCTGCTCGCCCACTGGGACGAGCGCAAGGCAGGCCTGGCCGCGCGCCTCGAGCGAATCTTGCGCCAGGTGTTCCGTGCGGACAACGTGCACGTGAGCTTCACGGGCCCGCGCGAGGACTGCGAGCGCTTCTGGCAGGTTGCGGGCACGCTCGGCCTTGCGAGCGCGCCGGACGCAAGCGCGGCGCGGCGGCTCCTGATCCCGGATCCCCGGCCCAGGAACCTGTTCTTCTCCATCCCCTCCAACGTGTGCTTCGTGGCTGAGGGCATGGCGCCCTCCGCGCTCGACCGCGGCACCGTGGGCGCGTGGACCGTCGCCTCGCGCATGCTGAGCTTCGACTACCTGTGGAACGAGGTCCGCGTCAAGGGCGGCGCGTACGGCACGGGGTTCCGCCACACCACCACGGGCCTGCAGCAGTACTGGTCGTTCCGCGACCCGGGCATCGCCGGCACGCTTCGGCGCTACGAGGGCGCTGCCAGCTGGATGGCCGGCTGGCCCGGCACGGCGGACGAGCTCGACGGCTATGTCGTGAGCGTCGTCGCCAGCCACGACGCCCCCGCGAAGTCCCGCTCGATCGCCCGCAGGCAGGACGGCGAGTTCTTCTCGGCCAGGCCCGCCACGTGGCGCGACGAGGTGCGCGCTCAGGAACTTGCCGTCACGGCGGACGACGTGCGCGCGCTTGCGCCGTCCATGCGCCAGCTTGCGGCGGACCACGCCGTCGTCGTGTTTGGCCCCAGGCAGAAGGCGGCGGAGGCCGGGCTCGACTTCGAGGTCGTGGACCTCATGGACCCGCAGCCCGCGGACGTGGCCGACGCCGCGCCCGAGCCCGGGGAGTAGCCCATGCCGGACGACTCCCGCGGGGCCCAGCTCATAGGCCGCTTTGGCCAGCTGGTCGACGACCAGATAGAGAAGAACCCCCTGCGCGCCCGCAGGATGCTCCTGGCCGCGTTCAAGGCGGAGCGCCTGCGCACGCGCGTGCTGCCGCACCGCGAGCTTCTGCCCTCCGGGCGTCTGGACAACCGCCTGACGCTCGAGGGCGTCGTCGGCGCGCTCGAGCACCCGGACCAGATGGTGCTCACGTCCATGTTCATGCCGAGCGAGATCTTCCACGCCATGGGCCTCTACCCCGTGATCGCGGAGGCCATCGGCGACTTCTTCAGCGGCGCGCAGGCGGAGCAGGGCTTTGTGACCGCGGCGGAGGAGCGCTCCATCCCGGAGTCCTACTGCAGCTACCACAAGGTGCTCGTGGGTGCCACGGCCGCCGGCGTCATCGCGGCGCCCCGGCTCATCGCAAACTGCTCCGTCGCGTGCGACGCGAACAACCTCACGTTCAAGTGGCTCGCACGGCGGCTGGACACGCCCCACGTGTACGTGGACGTGCCGTACGACCCCAGCGAGGACGCCGTCGCGTACGTGGCAGAGGAGCTTCGCGACCTTGCGTCCGCCACGCAGGACGCGTTTGGCCGCACGCTCGACGAGGACGCCCTGCGCGCGTGCGTCGGCCGCAGCCTGCGCGCGCTCGACGTGATGGAGAAGAGCCTGCCCCTGCGCCGCGGCCGCGCCATGCAGACGAGTATGACCATCGAGATGATGCGCTCGTGCTCCATGCACATGCTGCTGGGCACGCCGCAGGTGGACGCCCTCATGGACATGGTGCAGGCGGAAGTCCCCGCCCAGACGCACCCGTTCGCGGGCCTGAACCTCCTGTGGTGCCACTCCATGCCGTACTTCAGCGTGCCGCTGCAGAAGGCGGTGGACCACTCGCCCCTGGCACAGGTGGTCGCAAGCGAGATGTGCTTTGACCAGTGGCGCCCGGACGGCTGGCGCCACGGCGCGGACGAGCCGTACCTCGCCATGGCGGAGCGCCTGGTGTACAACAGCTACAACGGCCCGGCGGAGCGTCGCGTGGCGCGCCTGGTCGACCTTGCCCAGAAGACCCACGCGGACGGCGCCGTCGTGTTCTGCCACTGGGGCTGCAAGGAGACCCTCGGCGCGTCACAGCTCATGAAGGCCGGGCTCGAGGAGGCGGGATTTCCCACCCTCGTGCTGGACGGCGACGGCTGCGCCCGCCGCAACATGCCGGAGGGGCAGGTGGCCACGCGCGTGCAGGCCTTTCTCGAGATGCTCCAGTCGGGGAGAAGATCATGACAGAAAACGTCGTCTGCTATGGCTGCAAGTACGCGCCCATAGAGCTGCTCGCGGGATTTGGGGCCGACGCCCGCCTCATCATGGCGGAGCCGGAGAGCTTCGAGGTGGCGGAGCGCCTGGCCCACGGCAACCTGTGCGGCTTTGGCAAGTCCGTGCTCGCATGCGGCCTTGACCCCAACGCGCACCAGATGGTGCTCACCACGTGCTGTGACGTCATGCGTCGCGCGTACGACGTGCTCAAGGCGCAGGGCTGCCTCGACTTCCTGTGGATGGTCGACCTCCCCCACCGCACCGGTGCGGCGGAGCGCCGCCTGCTGCAGGCGCAGCTCCGCAGCCTTGCCCGCGCGTACGCCCGCTTCAGCGGCCGCAGCTTCGAGGTGGGCCGCGCGCTTGCCGCCATCCAGGTGCCACCCGCGCCCAAGCCGGGCTCGGTCGCGCTCGTGGGCGCCCACGCGCCGCGGTCGCTCTTAGACGAGCTCGACCACGCGCTCTCCCGGCCCGTCGTCAACCACACGTGCACGGGCGAGCGCATCCTCGCCCAGCCGCCCATCGAGCTCGCGCGCGCAGAGTCCGCGGGCTGCGGCCGCTGCACCACGGCGGACATCGCGGGCACGGGCGCAAACGCCTCCACGTTCGACCGCTTCGTGGAGTGGTACGCGGGCGCGCTCCTGGACCAGACGCCGTGCATGCGCATGGACGACGTCGGCGGACGCTCGGGCCTCGTCTCCGGCGCGCACCAGGGCGTCGTGTACCACACCATGAAGTTCTGCGACTACTACGGCTTCGAGTACGCGGACCTCGCCGGCACCACCGCGACGCCCATCCTCAAGCTCGAGACCGACGGCACCCGCCAGAGCGCGGGCCAGCTCCGCACCCGCATCGAGGCCTTCGACGAGACCCTGCGCACGGACGCCGCAGCGGCCGCAGCCGCCCCATCGGCTGCGGGCCACGACGCTCCGTCCTTCTCGCCCAGCGCCGACGCGGGCGAGAAGGACGCGCCACACGCGCCCGCAACCCCAACCCAGAAGGAGGCCCCCATGGGCTCCACGCAAGGCGAGCCGCGCTACGTGCTTGGCGTGGACTCAGGATCCACCAGCACGGACGCCGTCGTGATGGAGCTCGACGGCACCATCGTCGCCTCCGTCATAGGCGCCACGGGCGCAAAGGCGTCCCGCGGCGCGGCCGCCGTGGTCGAGGCCGTGCTGCAGAAGGCAGGCATCACCGCCGAGCAGCTTGCCACCAGCGTCGCCACCGGCTACGGCCGCGAGGCCATCCCCCACATGGACGTCGCCATCACGGAGATCACCTGCCACGCGGCCGGCGCGCACTACCTGGCGCCCGAGGCCCGCACCGTCATCGACATCGGCGGGCAGGACTCCAAGGTCATCCACCTCAACGCGGACGGCACGGTGCAGAATTTCGTGATGAACGACAAGTGCGCCGCCGGCACGGGCCGCTTCCTCGAGGCCATGGCCCGCACGCTGCAGATGCCAATCGAGGAGCTGTCGCGCCAGGGGCTGCAGTGGCACCACGACGTCACCATCTCCAGCATGTGCACCGTGTTCGCGGAGTCCGAGGTCGTCTCGCTCATCGCGGACGACACTCCCACGCCGGACATCATCCACGGGCTGGACGTGAGCGTCGCCCGCAAGACGGCCGCGCTCGCGCGCCGCGTGGGCGGCGAGCCGCCGTACCTCATGACCGGCGGCGTCGCCAACAACGAGGGCGTGGTCCGCGCGCTTTCGGACGTGCTGGGCGCGCCCGTGGCCACGCATAAGGACTCGCAGCTCTGCGGCGCCATCGGCGCGGCCGTGCTCGGCATCCGCCGCCTTTCGCGCTAACCCTACTGCATTCGCCTACGGCTTCGCGAGCCTGTTGCGCGCTCCCGCCGCAACGCTTTCGAGCGTGCCGCGCGCAAGCATGTCGTCCACGGTCTCGCGAAGCCTCTTGGTGATGCCCCGGTAGCCCAGCAACCGCGCAAGCTGCGTGATGGAGACGGGCTTCTCGGGCATCGCCTGCAGGATCCTCTGCTCCAGCTCCGCACGGCCGTCGGCCCGCCTGCTCGCGGCCGGCGCAAACGCAGGATGCACGGGAAGCGTCACGCTCAGGAAGCCGCGATTCTCGTCCATGCTAAAGCGCGGCAGCGCGGAGCCGTTCTGCTCCAGCGCGGCAAACGCCGTGGGAAAGCCGGTGTTCCTTCCCTCTATAAGGTGGAGCTCCTTCAGGAAGTCGCCTATGCGCCGGTTGCGGTACACCCGCGCGCGTATGTGGTACCTGGCGATGTCCTCGTCCGCGATGCTGCGGTCGAAGCCGGGGTAGCTCGTGATCTCCATCTCGTCCGGCGTCACGCGCACCACGATGGGCTCGGCAATCTGGTACGAGCGATGGTACACCGCGTTCGACACCAGCTCCTCCACCGCCGCGTACGGGTAGTTGTACACGGTCTGCGCCTCAGCGGCGTCCGGGCTCTTGCGCGTCATGCTCTTGATCTCGTAATTCTTGATGTACAGGAGGGCGTCGCGCAGCTGCCGCTGGATGGGCCCCTCGAACACCTTCTCCACCATGCCCTCGCCCGTGGGGTCGGGCAGGTCCACGAGCTCGATCCTCGCGTACCTAAAGAACTCGTTCATGTGGTCAGAAAACATGAGCAGCCCCACGTTGCGCGGATGCAGGTCCTCCGGAGGCCCCGCCACCAGCTGCATGTCGCGCGCCACCTCAAGCAGGCTTGCGTGCTCGGACTGCCCGTACAGGCTGCTTCCCACCTCCCGCAGGTGGTCGCGCATCAGCGCAAGGCTCAGGTCCTCCACGCGCGCCGTCAGGTTCGGTCTGTCGTCAAACGGTATGTCGCTCGACACGTAGAACAGCTCGCGCTCCTCCTCGGCGGAGGCCACGACGGTGCTCGCGAGCTTGCGTATGTAGTAGCGCTTGTCCGCCGTGTTCTTGAACACGTTCTTCGCCGCCTTGTACGGACGGCCAAAGCCCGCGGGGCACCAGATCACTATCACGTACCTGCCGTCCACCAGCACGGGCTCGGCCACGGGCTCGTACAGCGGCTCTATGCAGTGGCAAAACTCCCTCAGGCGCTTCATGATGCCGTCGACCTCGCCTTGCGCGATGCCCCTCGGCGGCAGCTGCACAACCGAGTCCTTCTCCTCCACGCCCAGCACAACATATCCGCCACCGATGTTGTCGATGTCGTTCGCGAACGCGCATATGGTGTGAACAACCCGCTCGGGATTGAACCCCGCTTTGAACTCGATGCGCGTGGACTCCACCACTTGGCCGTTTATCAGGCTCTCCACGTTCACGGGAATGGCCATGCCGCACCCCTTCGTCGGACGGGCAAAAAACTCGACAACTCGATGGTACTTCCATCGAGTACTCGACGCAAGTTCTGTCGAGTACTCGACGCTCTCTCCGTCGAGTCGTCGAGTTTCGCGGGCGAGAAGATCGCGCCCCCCATCCTCCCGCCCGCGCCATGGGCTCATGTCTTCTGCAGCAGAAGAGAATTGACATAAAAGTCTTCTGCTGCAGAAGAGGGCACGCCTACGCGCCGCCGGCGCCAGAGTCGGCCGCGCCCGCGGCCTTGCGCCTCTTACGCACGCGGTGCACCACCACGTCCAGACCCACCAGCACAAGCGTGCCCGCCACCAGCGCCACGGCAAGCTCGCGCCTGCCCCAGTGCCTGTGTGCGAGGCTCCGCTGCGCATCTGCCTGCTTCGCCACGTACTTCGTGCGCACGCAGTGCACCAGCAGCCTGTGGTCGTTCACGCCGTACGGGGTGCACGTCACCAGCGTCACCTTGTCGGCACCCTGCTCGATCCCCAGGGACCCCACCTCGTCCGGCCACACCACCTCGGAGTCCACCATCTTGTAGGCGAGCGTCCTTCCCATGGTGTGCAACAGCACCAGGTCGCCGGGCTCCAGCTCGCGGATGTCGTCGAACATGCTCAGGTTCCTCATGCCGCTGTGGGCCGTCAGCACGCAGTGTGTGGACTTCCCTCCCACGGGAAGGCTCGTCCCCTCCAGGTGCCCCACGCCCGCCATGAGCGCGGATTCGCTCGTCCCGTGGTAGATGGGCATGCTCACGTTGATGGAGGGAATCTCTATCCAGCTCATCATGGGGTCGCGGTCAAACGTGAGCTGCTGCGCGTACGGCAGGATCTCGTTTGCGGGGATCTTTGGCGTCTGGCCGGCCAGCACCGCGTTGTACGCGCGCGCCTGAGACAGGTAGCGCGCCCGCTCCTCCTTGCTCATGGCGTCGATGTTGCCCGATACCGTCGTTATCTGGTTGAACACGCCCGAGGCCTCGAGCCTGTCCGCCACCCACGGCCACACCAGCAGCCCCGCGCCCACCAGGATGATGAGCACGGTTATGAGCCGGTCCGCCCAGCGCGGCAGCCTCTTGCGCCGCCTGCCGCGACCCTTGTGCCCCTTTGCCTTGCCGTCCGCCGCAAGGTGCCCAGCCATCGCATCCCCCCAACGCGACCTTCCGGCCGCCGTCCGTCTGGCGGTGCCCACACGGGCCCCGCCCCCTCGCAAAAGTGACCCCGCCCTTGCGAGTCTCTCAATACTACCCAGAAGAACGCCCTTCTCGCCCTGCGACAGCCGCCCGTTCTCCTCGTCCTGAAATGGTGAGCGGCTGATGGGGGCATCGCAAAATGTTGCCCAGGCAACAGTGCAGCAACATTCTTCGGAACTATGGTAATTCCCACCATCGGTAGGGTATTATGAAGGTGTGAGAGTTAACTAAAGGAAACTATCGTAAGGAGTCCCCCATGAGCATGATCAGGAACGTGTACGCGCGCGAGGTGCTGGATTCCCGCGCAAACCCCACCGTCGAGGTCGAGGTCACGCTGGAGGACGGCTCGTTTGGCCGCGCCATTGTCCCCTCCGGCGCGTCGACGGGCGAGTTCGAGGCCGTTGAGCTGCGCGACGGCGACGCCGACCGCTACCTGGGCAAGGGCGTGCTCAAGGCAGTTGGCCACGTGAACACGGAGATTCGCGACCTCCTGGTTGGGATGGAGGCCACGGACCAGCGCGCCGTGGACCGTGCGATGATCGATGCGGACGGCACCCCCAACAAGGGCCGCTTTGGCGCCAACGCCATCCTGGGCGCGTCGCTTGCCGTGGCGCGCGCGGCGGCCGCGAGCGCCAACCTGCCGCTGTACGAGTACCTGGGCGGCGCCAACGGCCACACCCTGCCCGTGCCGATGATGAACGTCCTCAACGGCGGCGTCCACGCGGACAACAACGTGGACTTCCAGGAGTTCATGATCATGGCGGTGGGCGCGCCGGACTTCAAGACCGCGCTGAGGTGGTCGAGCCAGGTGTACCACACCCTGAAGGACGTGCTACGCAAGGCCGGCCTTTCCACCGGCGTGGGTGACGAGGGCGGCTTTGCCCCCGACCTGAAGACGAACGCCGAGCCCTTTGAGTACCTGATGCGCGCCGTGCGCGAGGCGGGCTTCGAGCCGGGCCGCGACTTTGCGTTTGCGATGGACCCCGCCACGAGCGAGCTCTATAACAAGGAGACCGGCCTGTACGAGCTGAAGGGCGAGGGCAGGAGCCTGACGACCGACCAGATGATCGACTACTGGGAGGAGCTCGTCGACCGCTACCCCATCGTCTCCATCGAGGACGGCCTCGCCGAGGAGGACTGGGACGGCTGGGTAAGGCTGACCGAGCGCCTGGGCAGGAAGGTCCAGCTTGTGGGCGACGACCTGTTTGTGACGAACACCGCGCGCCTGAAGAAGGGCATCGAGCTGGGCGCCGCCAACGCGATCCTGATCAAGGTGAACCAGATCGGCAGCCTCACCGAGACCCTGGAGGCGATCGAGATGGCGAAGCGCGCCGGCTATGCCGCCGTGGTGAGCCACCGCTCCGGCGAGACCGAGGACACCACCATCGCGGACCTGGCCGTTGCCACGAACGCCGGCCAGATCAAGAGCGGCGCGCCCGCCCGCACCGACCGCGTGGCAAAGTACAACCAGCTGCTGAGGATCGAGGACCGGCTGGGCGACTCCGCCGAGTTCCTGGGAAGGGACGCGTTCTATAACGTGAAGTAGCCCAATCGGGCACACAGCCGCAGGTCAGCAAGCGTGCGACCAGGGGGTCGCGGCGTCCATGGCACATGCCAGCACGGACGCCGCGACCCCCGTTCCCATTTGGGAGGGGTGGACGCCGTCCGGTGCGTAGAGCGCGGCAGGATCCGCCGCCCCATAGAAGGCATCGCAGGCATCCGCGAGTATGGCCTCGTTCTGGGCGGCGACCCGAACGAACGAGTCGTGCATGAGTTCGTGCATCTGGGCGTAGGAAAGGCCCAGCCGCGCGAGCCTGGAACTCCCCTCGCGGTAGGCCCAGGTTGCGTAGATGACGGGCGTGGCGCCCGCCCCGCGGGCGAGCGCGCAGAGGGCCGCAGCGCTTCTTGCATAGGCCTCGGGCGTGGTGGCCGGCGCGTGGGACATCTCCTGCAGGACGACGTAGTCCCAGAGGGGATGGGCAGGCTCCCCGCCGGGATCCACCGGCACAAGCGCCGCGAGCGTGCGGGCACCGTTTCTTGTCTTGGGGTTGAGGTGCTCCGCAAGGCGTGCCCCGCTGCGGGCGTGCACCACCACCTCCGCGTCGAGCGCGGAGGCAAGGCGGTCTGGCAGGCCATGGGCCGTGGTGAGGCTGTTGCCCAGCATGAGGATGCGCATGGTATGGCACGTTCTTCTCGCCCGGCAGGGCGGCTAGGACAGGCCGTGGGGCATCTGAACCTTGCGGTACGTGACGCCGCAGGAGTCGAGCGTGCGCTTGCTGATGAGGTTGTCCATGGTGCCGGCGTACTTGTCGTCGAGGTAGACGACCTCGCCGACGCCAGCCTGGACCAGGAGCTTTGCGCACTCGTGGCACGGGAAGAGCGTGACGTAGACCGTGGCGCCCTGCATGTCCTTCAGGCTTCCGCGGAAGTTGAGGATGGCGTTGGCCTCCGCGTGGATGACGTAGCTGTGCTTGTCGTTGAGGGGGTCGTCGCTGTCGCCCCAGGGGAAGGCCTCATCCGTTATGGCATGCGGCGTGCCGTTGTAGCCAACGGAGAGTATGCGATGGTCGGTATCGGCTATGCAGGCGCCGACCTGGGTGTTGGGGTCCTTGCTGCGGAGCTTTGCGGCAAAAGCCACCCGCATGAAGAACTCGTCCCAGGAAATCACGTCGCTGCGCTGCTCTGCCATGTTGCTGCCTCCAGCCTTGAGATTGCGAGGCGCAGGACGCACCCGCGCACGCCATCAACGATGAAGCAACCCGTGCCGCATTGCAAGGACCGAACCGTGTATAGAGGGACGGAGCTCGCCGGCGCCGCCCCACGCTTGTGCGACCACGGCCGCCGGACTAGAACTGCTTTGCCTCCACGGCGGTGAGCGGCCTTATGTCCTGGGTGGGGTACGGAGAGGCCTCGCCGCCCGTGCCGAGCACGAAGTACAGGCCGCCCTTCGTCTTGTAGAGGGTCTCCTCGTAGCCGTCCGGGTCGCCGAACGCGCCGAAGGTGCGGTGCCCGCACTCCTCCGCCCTTTCGGTATCGTACACGTGGCGCTTACCCTCGAAGGTCTTGGTCTTACGCATGGTGGGTTCCAATCGATCCTATACGCCTTGCCGTGCGACGAGCGCCCGCCCTGCGGTGTGCGGCCGCCGCTTTTTGGGAATGGTAGCCATTTTACTGCAGATATTCAATCTATATGGGATATCTGCAGGTCAAATAATCGGTAAGTAGCGAAATGTCTTATAAATGAAGTACAAGTTTGCCAATTGTTGCATGTACATTCCGCATGGACGGGTGTTCGTTCTGCATGTGCGCAGGTCGCGGCGAGCCGCGCGTGTGGATGGTCCTATCATGGGTGACCGTTGCAAACCGGCGCCGCGCGCCCGACGGAGGGAGCCACCCATGCAGATGTCCATAGTGCTCGCGAAGCAGGTGCTCGTGATGTTTGTGCTGGTGGGCGTGGGGTACGCGATGTTTCGGGCGCACAAGATCTCGATGGAGGGAAACCGCGTCATAGGCAACGTGCTCATCTACCTGTCGCTTCCCGCCGTCATCATCAAGAGCTTCATGATTGAGCGCACGCCCGAGCACGCGCTTGCGCTGGTGATGGGCACGGCGGTCGCGCTTGTGCTGCTGGTGCTGGCCGCAGTTGTTGCGCGCGTGGTCTGCGGCAGGGACGCGATCGGCAACTTTGCGGGCACGTTCAGCAACCCGAGCTTCTTTGGCATACCGCTTGTGGTCGCGACGGTTGGCGCGAAGAGCGTGTTCTACAACGTTGGCTTTATCGCGCTCATGAACATTGGCCAGTGGACGTACGGCGTGTCGCTTCTTACCCACCAGAACGGCGAGCCCTCGCCCACGCCTCGCCAGGTGCTGCGTGACGTGGCGACCGCGCCGTTCATGATCGCGTCGCTGGTGGGCGTCGCGCTGTTTTGCACGCAGCCTCCCCTGCCGGACGTCGTCACCACCTGCCTGGACGACGTTGCGGCGTTGAACACGCCGCTCGCCATGTTCATGATCGGCGTCTACCTTGCGCAGACGGACGTGCGGCGCATGCTTGCGCGCGTGGCAAACTACCGCGTGGCACTGGCGCGCATCGTGGTGTCGCCGCTCTTCTCGCTCGCGCTGCTTTCCGTCATCCCGGGCATGCCGTACCAGATGCGCATGGCCCTGCTGATCGCGGCGGCGTGCCCCGTGGGCGCAAACGTCGCCGTGTACGCGCAGCTTCACGACGCGGACTACGCGTACGCCGTGGAGACCGTCGTGGTGTCCGTGCTGCTCTCCATCGTGACCGTGCCCCTGGTGGTGGGGCTCGCGAACCTGGTCTGGCTGTAGGGTCCCACGACGCACGGCGCCGCCCCGCGGAACAGGCCACGGGACGGCGTGGTTGGGCTGACTGTGTGCCGGACGGAAGAGTTACTCCGCGGTCTTGGGAGTTGGCTTCCTTGCGGGAGCGGACTTTGGCGCAGGGACGGACTTTGTTGCGGGAGCGGACTTTGCCGGCGCCACGGGCTTCTTGGCAGTTGCCTTCGCGGGAGCGGGCACCTTCTTCGCGACCGGCTTCTTGGTTGCAGGCGCCTTGGTGGCCGCAGGCTTTGCGGCTGCGGGCTTCGCGGCCGTTGGCTCCTTGGTTGCAGCTGGCTTCCGGGTTGACCGGGACCTCTTGGCGGCAGGCTTCTTCGCGGCGGGCTTGTGCGCGAGTTCGCGCGCATGCTCTGCCGCGGCCTTCGCCTTGGCGCGCTCCTCCTCGATGAGGGCGCGGGTCTTCTTCAGGCGCTCCTGCGCAAGGGCGTCCTCCCTGGTGGCAGACGCGGCCTCCTCCTCGCACGCCGTGACAGACTCCTGTGCGGCTTCGTTGTTCGCCCTGGCCGCCGAGGCCGCCGCGCGCGCCTCGCCCAGTATCCACTCCGCGTCGCGGCGGGACTTCGTCGCGGCATCGGCCTTTGCCTGGGCCTCGTTTGCCACGGACTCCGCGTCGTGCAGGAGCTTCGCCACGCGGTCGCGCTCCGCCCATGCGACGCGGGCGGCCTTCACGAGCTCCGCCTCGGCCTCGCCGCACGTGGTCACGCTCTTCTCCTCCTGCTTTGCGCGCTTGGTGGTGACGTCGAGATCGTGCTTGGCGATCTTCAGTGCGTCGTTCGCCGCGGCGAGGCGCGCCTGCGCGTCTGCCAGCTGCGCGGCCGCGTGCTTTGCCTCGCGCTCCGCGTAGGCGAGAGACGCGCTGAGCCTGCGGTCCGCGAGGCCCTCCGGCGAGAGCACCGCGGGGAGCATCTCCGCGGCCTCCTTGCGCCACCACTCCCAGTCGTGGCGGACGTCGTATCCCCAGTACTCGAACGTGGCGTCGATGCCGCGGTCGCTAAACGCCTGCTCAAGAGCGCGCTGCGTGTCGATGCCGTCCTCGCTTGCGTCCTGGCCGCAAACAAATGCGAGCGGAAGGCCATTGAGCAGGCGCACCGCCTTGCCGCGCTGGGGAAGCGCGGGAACCATGTCGACCGGGGAGACCTCCTCCCAGCCCTCCGGGAGCTCGCCCACGACGAAGCGCCGTGCGTCGTACGTACCCGAGAGCGCGAGGAGCCCGCCGAAGAGCTGCGGCCTGGACAGCATGAGCACGCACGCGTTCAGCGCACCCATGCCCGCGCCCGCAAGCACGGGCGGGCGATTATCTTCGCACGTGGCCGCGACGAAGGGCAGCAGGTCCTTCTCAACAAACTTGAAGAAGTTCTTGATGTTTGAAAGGCGATACTCAGGCACGGCATAGCGCGAGTACCAGCCCATGAGGTCGACGGAGTCCGTGCATACGAGGCGCATCATGCCGGAATCGACGAGCGGGGCGAGCGCATCGATCATGCCGCCCTCCGACCAGCTGGCGAACGAGGAGTCGCCCTCGGGCAGCACTATGACGGGCTGGCCTGCGTCACCGTACACCTCCACCTCGATGGCGCGGGAGAGGTCCTTGCTCTGCAGGGTCGCGTGCGTGCTGTTCATGCCATGGTCTCCTTACGACGGGTGCTCGCCGGGATGCGTGCGTTCCGTTTCAATTATGCGTCACGCGGGCGCGTGGGCGCACTAGATTTGAGCGGGCGTTGCCGCAGCGCCCGCAAGGCGCTGGCTGCGCGCGCCATACACGGATAGACCACAAGGGTCGTGCATAATGGTGGGCCTTGGAAGCACGCCCGCGCCCGGCTGGCGGCGCATTGCAGATGGGAAGACGTTTGATAAAGCTCATCCTGACCGACCTGGACGAGACGCTGATTCACTTTGGACTGACGCGCGCGACCGACCACGCCATCGCCGCCATCAGGCGCGCGCAGGCCGCCGGCGTGACGTTTGCCGCCACGACGGGAAGGATCCGCCAGGGCGCATGCGCGGCGTTTGGCTTTGCGCGCGAGTGCACGCAGTCTGCCGTGATGAGCAACGGCCAGCTTGTGCTTGCGGACGGGCAGCTGATTGGACAGGTGGAGCTTGACCGCGAGGGCATGGAGCGCCTGGCGGCGGAGCTGGTGGGAGACCGAAACTTTATGCTGAACGTGATCACGCGCGCCGAGACGATGGAGCCCGTGCGCGTGATCGTGAGCGACGACCCTAACGCCGCCCGGCGCGCGTTTCGCGCGGACAGCGACGACGTGGTGGTGATGGACCACCTGCCGGACGGTCCGCTGGTGAAGTCGAACATCCACGTGATGGGCGGCGTGGAGCGGATGGACGAGACGCGCGAGCGCCTGGAGGCGCTGTGCCCCGGCATCAGGCTGATGTCTCCCGGGCCGCAGGTGCCCATGTTCGACGTTGCGCCTAAGGATTGGTCGAAGGCGAAGGGGGCGGAGCTGCTGCGCCGGCACCTGGGCATTGGCGTGGACGAGGTGGCCGCGTTTGGCGACGCGGAGAACGACCTGGAGCTTCTGGGGTTCTATCCGAACTCCGTTGCCGTTGCGAACGCCGTTCCGGAGGTGGCAAGCGCGGCGCGCTGGCACATTGGCGCGAGTGCGGACGACGCCGTGGCGGACGCGATAGAGGACATCGCCCGCGCGAGCGCGGAGGGCCGCATGCCGGACTTCATGTGCGAGGCGGAAAACGAGCGCGGCCTTGCCATGCGCGCGCGACCTGCCGGCGACCGGAAGGTGGAGTCGCTGCCGTACTTCAGGCCGCGGGCATAGGCTGGGCGCCCGCGAAGGGGGCGGCTCTTCTCGCCCGGCGCTGACGGCGGAAAGCCCGATGCGGTGTGGCGACGCGGGACGCATGCGGGACGCCGATTGGTGCACAATTGGTAGTTGAAGCGAACGCGACGAGCAAGCTGGAGGCTGCCATGAGGACCCTTGCACCTGACTGCATCAAGCTGGGATTTGGCATGATGCGCCTGCCGAAGCGCGAGGACGGGACCATCGACGTCGGGACGACCGCGCAAATGGTGGACGAGTTCCTTGCGGCGGGCGGCAGGTACGTGGACACCGCCTTTGTGTACGAGGGCTCGGAGGACGCCGTGCGGCAGGCGCTGGTTGAGCGCCACCCGCGCGACTCGTACTACCTTGCGACGAAGCTGAACGCCGGCGAGTGGGCCGCGAAGGACGAGGCCGCCGCGAAGGCGGAGTTTGAGCAGAGCCTGGAGCGCACCGGCGCCGGCTACTTTGACTTCTATCTGCTGCATGCGCTGTCCAGCGATAGCGTGGGGCTGTACGATAAGTACGGCATCTGGGAGTACGTGCGTGACCTTAAGGCGCGCGGGCTGGTGCGGCACATGGGGTTCTCGTTCCACGACGGGCCGGAACTGCTTGACCGCCTGCTGACGGAGCATCCCGAGGTGGAGTTTGTGCAGCTGCAGCTGAACTACGCCGACTGGGAGGACCCGGTGGTGCAGTCTCGCGCGAACTACGAGGTCGCCGTGGCGCACGACGTTCCCGTGGTGGTGATGGAACCCGTGAAGGGCGGCACGCTGGCCGCGCTTCCGCCTGCGGTCGCAGAGATCTTCCGCTCCGCGGACGCGACGGCCTCGCCCGCGCAGTGGGCAATCCGCTTTGTGGCGTCGCTCCCGAACGTGATGATGGTGCTGAGCGGCATGTCGACCCCGGGGCAGATGGCTGACAACCTGAGCTTCATGCGCGACTTCAAGCCGCTTTCGAAGGAGGAGGCGGCCACGGTGGACGAGGTCCGTCGCGCGTTTGACGCAATCGATCGCATTGCGTGCACCTCGTGCCACTACTGCACGGGCGGCTGCCCCGTGCACATGCACATCCCGGACATCTTCCGCACCGTGAACGAGTACAAGCTCTTTGGCAACCTGGAGCGCTCGCGCAAGGACTACGTGCGGCGCGCCGGCGACACGCTGGCGTCCGAGTGCATCCAGTGCGGGCAGTGCGAGCAGGCGTGTCCGCAGCACCTGCCCATCGTGAGCCTGCTTAAGGAGGCAACCGCCACGCTGGAGTAGCGCGAGGAGGATGGCGGAGCGAACAAGAAGGGAATCGACCGCGGAGGCACCGCTTCAACGGCCGGCGCAACGG